>Ga0129314_1000048_pt1 | contig 146322 bp, 123 predicted proteins | sample O1111metagenome_FD_94431 | JGI IMG/M metagenome (GOLD analysis project Ga0129314, IMG submission 94431) | Orangutan individual fecal microbial communities from fecal samples from Wisconsin, USA - O1111 metagenome | ecosystem: Host-associated > Mammals > Digestive system > Large intestine >...
ACCTCCTTTGATTAGTGCGGTTGGCGAACCAACACTATTATATCATTGGAGGTTTTTTACTGTAAGCTAAAGCGATTGTTGTCCACCTGCATAGCAGGTGGTTTTTTAAAGATTGCCTTACAATAAAAATGCTAAGTCTCATTTTCATGAAACTTAGCATCCTGCATTTAATATTTGGAAAATTCCAGAATTTTCTTGGCATTCTGAATTCTCTCTTCGGAAGGAGGCTCCACGCCTTCTAATTTATAAGGAATACCTAACTCTTTCCACTTGTATTCGCCCAGGGTGTGGTAAGGAAGAACCTCCACCTTCATCACAGTGTCCAGAGTGTCGATAAATTCTCTCGTCTTGATTAAATATTCATCCTTGTCCGTGATGCCGGGCACCAGTACGTGACGAATCCACATGGGAATGCCCTGCTCGGAAAGGTATCTTGCACAATCCAGGATATTTTTGTTGGTATGACCGGTCAGCTTCTTATGCTCTTCGTCGTCGATGTGCTTGATGTCCAGCATAACAAGGTCGGTGTATTTCAGTAATTCGTTGAATTTGGAGAAGAAAGGCTCTTCTCTGGTAAAAGGCTGTCCGGAGGTATCCAGGTTAGTATTGATGCCTCTTTCATGCGCCTTTTTGAATAAATCAATTAAAAAGTCGATTTGCAGCAATGCTTCGCCGCCGCTGACGGTAATACCGCCATCCTTGCCCCAGTAGCTGCGGAAACGCTCTGCCTTATCTAAAAGCTCGTCTGCTGTCTGCAGATTGTCTGTTTCAGGATTCCAGGTATCTACGTTGTGGCAATACTGGCAACGCATATTGCATCCTTTTAAGAAAATAAGATAACGGATTCCGGGGCCGTCTACCGCGCCAAATGATTCTAATGAATGAATTCTACCTTTAATCATATAAATACCTATGCCTTTCTGTAATCTGCATATCAGTTCTGTCTTAGTATTACCAAAAAGGGGCCGGACATTACTGCCCGACCCCAATTTACATCAATTATCTTGAAACCTGTTAAGATTAAAGTCTCTTATGGCAGGTTCTTGCGATAACGTCATCCTGCTGTTCCTTGGTCAGGCTGATGAACTTAACAGCATAACCGGATACACGGATGGTGAAGTTTGCGTATTCAGGCTTCTCAGGATGTGCCTGTGCATCTAACAGCTTCTCTGTACCGAATACGTTAACGTTGAGGTGATGAGCACCACGATCGAAGTATCCGTCCAGAACGCCTGCCAGAGTATTCTTCTGCTCGTCAAGGTCATGACCAAGAGCGGAAGGAGCCATGGTCTGGGTATTGGAAATACCATCCAGAGCATACTCGTAAGGAAGCTTAGCTACAGAGTTCAGGGATGCAAGCAGACCGCTCTGTTCTGCACCGTAGGAAGGTGATGCACCGGGAGCGAAAGGCTTGTAAGCTTCTCTGCCGTCAGGAAGAGCACCGGTAGCCTTACCATATACAACGTTGGAAGTAATGGTCAGGATAGAGGTTGTGGGCTCGGAATCTCTGTAAGTCTTGTTCTTCTTAATCTTCTCCATGAAGGTCTTCAGAAGCCATACAGCAAATTCGTCTGCTCTTTCATCATCGTTACCGTATTTAGGGAACTCGCCTTCGGTCTTGAAGTCGATAGCGCAGCCCTGGTCATCACGGATAACTTTAACCTTAGCATACTTAATAGCGGACAGGGAGTCAGCTACGTGGGACAGACCTGCAATACCGGTTGCGAAGGTTCTTCTTACATCGGTATCAATCAGAGCCATCTCTGCTGCTTCATAGTAATATTTATCATGCATGTAGTGAATCAGGTTCAGGATGTTTACATACAGAGCTGCACACCAGTCAAGCATGATGTCGTATTTATGCATAACTTCGTCGAAATCAAGGTATTCGGAAGTAATGGGTGCGATTTCAGGACCGCACTGCATATGCTTGCCGTTCTTGTCAAGATGCTTTTCATCCTTACCACCGTTGATAGCGTAAAGTAAGCACTTAGCAAGGTTAGCACGAGCACCGAAGAACTGGATTTCCTTACCGGTCTGAGTTGCGGATACGCAGCAGCAGATGCTGTAGTCATCGCCCCAGATAGGCTTCATAACATCATCGTTCTCATACTGGATGGAAGATGTAGTTACGGAAATCTTAGCTGCATACTTCTTGAAGTTTGCGGGAAGAGCGCTGGAGTACAGAACGGTTAGGTTCGGTTCAGGGCTGGGTCCCATGTTTTCAAGAGTATGAAGGAAACGATAGTCGTTCTTGGTAACCATATGACGGCCGTCCATGCCGATACCGCCAACTTCCAGGGTTGCCCATACAGGGTCACCGGAGAATAACTGGTTGTAAGAAGGAATACGAGCGAACTTAACCATACGGAACTTCATGGTCATATGGTCGATTAACTCCTGAGCTTCTTTCTCAGTCAGAGTACCTTCCTTTAAGTCTCTTTCGATATAGATATCCAGGAATGTGGAGATACGTCCAACGGACATAGCTGCACCGTTCTGAGTCTTGATAGCTGCTAAATAGCCGAAGTATAACCACTGAACAGCTTCCTTAGCGTTGGTAGCGGGACCGGAAATATCGTAGCCGTAAATCTTAGCCATTTCCTTCATTCCCTGCAGAGCCTTGATCTGCTCAGCAATTTCTTCTCTCAGACGGATAACTTCTTCGGTCATGGTACCGTTACCGCAGTTCTTCTTATCCTCTTTCTTCTTCTCAATCAGGAAGTCGATACCGTAAAGAGCAACTCTTCTGTAGTCGCCTACGATACGTCCACGACCGTAAGTATCGGGAAGACCTGTAACGATATGAGTATGACGTGCAACCTTCATCTCATCTGTATATGCATCAAATACTGCCTGGTTGTGTGTCTTATGATAGTCAGTGAAAATCTTGTGGAACTTAGGGTTAACTTCGTAACCGTAAGTGCTTGCAGCTTCCTCTGCCATCTTGATACCACCGTAAGGCATAAATGCTCTCTTTAACGGCTTGTCTGTCTGAAGACCTACAATCTGCTCAAGGTCCTTCATAGACTCATCAATGTAGCCCGGGCCGTAAGCGGTAAGGCCGGATACAACCTCTGTTTCGCACTCTAATACGCCGTCGTGCTCACGTTCTGCTTTCTGTAATTCCTGCAGTCTGCCCCAAAGCTTGTCAGTTGCCTCTGTAGGGCCTTCCAAAAAGCTTTCGTCACCATCATACTGGGTGTAGTTTCTCTGGATGAAGTTACGAACATTGACATCAACATCCCAATGGCCGTCTTTCACAAAACCTCTCCATGCTTCTGCCATGAAAATTTACCTCCTTTTGGTAAAAATAAAATAATATTATCAACAGGAAACCTTGTCGCGGTTTACCTACTGTTGTTTACGTTAAAAGTGTACTACTAACAAAGGCTAAGTGTCAACTGTTTTGCGGATTGGACGTAATTTTATACATTCCGGAGCCACCAGAGGAAGGGTCTGGTGCCGATGTAGAACTTCACGGTCTTGGTTCCGCCGTATTTTCCGCATCCCTGCAGGGTAACCTGGGCGGTTCCTTTGTTGACATTGTTCTTGTAACCGATGATTTTGTAGCCATCCTTCGTGTCATCGCCGTCCGTGATGAGCTTCAGCTCTTCCACCACTGCCTGCTTGCCGGTTCCCACCTTCATGGTAAGGATCAAATCCTCCTCCGTCAGAGTAACCGGTTTCGTGGTGTAAGGAAGTGTCTTGGGCACTACCTTAACCGTTACTTTTGTAAAATCAAACTCGGTAATGCGGTAGTCTGCGGTCAGTACAGAGTCCTCGCCCCGGTAGTTTCCGGCACCGGTAATCGTGATACGGACAATGCTGCCGGGTTCGTTTACGATGCCTGTTTTGGTGTCCAGTTCCACGGCTCCGCCTTCGGTCACTAAACTGTAAGTAAGCGTATAGTCTGTTTTCTCCTTCAGCTTTACGCCATCGGCATCCGTTATCACGGGCTTGCTGACAAACTTGCCCTTGTTTTTGTTTGCCGGCACATCGTTTACGGTCACCGTGATGGGATTTACCGCATCCGCGAGGCTCTTGTTGGTAATGGTAAAGGTCTGCTTCACACTGCCCTTAAAGTTTCCTTTGCCCTTTACGGTAATGAGCGGCAGCTTCTTCTCCGCCAGGTTTTTGCCTTCGCTGACAGCCTTGTTGTTGGCATAGGTTATTGTGTAGTCCTTGCCCTCTTTCAGGGTAACGGTGTTGCCGTTTGCTAATTTCGCTGTCACCACAATCGCAGGCTTCGCACCGTTCTTCGCAAATGCCACCTTGATTGCGCCGTCTGCCGCATCCCCGCTGCCGGTTGCATTGCTTTCGGCAGATGCATTGCTTCCGTTTGCTTCCTGCGCACCGCTCGCTGCGATTTTTGCTTCGGTTCCTTCCGCCGCCAAATCTGCCTGCGTAATCTTGAAGGTCTTCTTTACAGTTCCGGTATAACCGCCAGCGCCGGTAATCACGACGGTTGCGGTTCCCGCATCTACGTTTTTGAGATAGGAAACCTTGTAATCGCCATATTGCGCATATTCATCGTATTCCCGCAGATAGGTGGTCTGCGTTACGGTCTTTCCGTTTTCATCTTTTACTTTCTTCTGCAGACTTACCCTTACTCTGGGTTTTTGTTCCTCGCCGTTATAAACAATGCTTACGTTCTTGCTGCCGTCCGCCCAGCTTACCATGTTTGCGGAAAGTGCTGTGCCCTTGATTTTAAAGGTAATGCGTTTTTCACCAAAATATTGTCCGATGGCTGTTCCGTCTTCCAGAATCTTTCCGGTTCCGGTAAGAACGACGGTTGCGGTTCCCACATACCTGTTGTTTATCCAGGTTACCGTATAGTCGGCATTTTCCGCGGAAACGGTTTCACCGGCTGCATTCACATCACCTTCCTTGTATAAGGTAACTTTATTTTTTCCGCTGCCGTAGGTTACGGTAAGCGCCGGGGTCATGCCTTTTGCATTGTTTCCTTCGCAGAAATTCGCATCATAGGTCACATCCGGTACTTTTGCCACAGCAACCTTGCTCATCAAAATCTGTTCTTTTGCCACATCTGCCAGGGTCACCGTGATCTGTCTGGTACCGGTATAGTTGCCTTTTCCGGTAATCTCCACGGTATACTTTCCGGGAGTTACATAGCTGTTGGCGTTTTTGTTTTCCGGGTTCTGTCCATTCAGGGTTACATGGTTTACGGTGTAATCCTTGTTTTCTGACAGCTTCTTTCCGTTATCCGTCACCACCGGCACGGCTTTGATACCTTTGGGATTTTTTCCCGCAGGTGCCGCCAGATAAAGGTTATCGATGTTAATACGCTGTTCCGTTGCATCCATGGATGCCGGATTTATGGTAAAAGTACGGGTTTCCGTTCCCTTATAATTACCGGTACTCTTCACGGTAATGGTGGGCGCCTTTTTCGCATCATCCGCCGTTGCCGCATTGATATTGTTTTTATAAGAAACTGTATAATCTTTTTTAATAGTCAGCAGCTTTTTGCCGTCGTATACTTTAAAGGAAGGTGTGATTGCTTTACCGGTATAGGTATAGCCGCCTGCCTGCAGGTCCGTCATCCAGATACCGTCGGGAATGATACCGTCATCCGGCACATCCTCCCGGAGCACCTCCCCGTACTCTGCTTTTCCGTCCGTGCTGCTTATCAGGGTAAAATCACTATACCGGCCAGGTTCCCGTCCATAATCAAATTTCTTTACCGTCGCTTCGTAAACGGCATTGTCAAACACCAGACGGGTCACCGTATCTTCGGTATCTGCCGGAAGATACATGTATAAATAGCCGTCTTCCATGGTGCATACATCCTTCAGGTTGTAAGAAAGCGTCTTTGTTTCTCCTGTTTTCTTATTATAGGTCTGTAATACAGGATTTCCGACAGCCGCATTTTTCCCGGCAAGAAGCAGCAGGTCTGCCCTGGCAGGGTATGCTTCATATGGCTCGTCTCCATCTTTTCCCTGTATACCACAAAGTTTGTTTACCTTGATATTTCCACCGGTGACCATAGGGGTACTGTCGTCGTTGGCTCCCCAGCCGCTTCCGATTCCGTATCCTTCACAGAATGCGTTGTCCGCAGTTGACAGAGCCGTTACGGTTCCACCGCTTATGGTAATGCCAATTCCCATACCGGCATAACCACCGCCGATTCCGGCTCCCGCACAACCGTACTCTCCTGTTGCAATGGAGGTTGCGGTGACCGTTCCTCCGGTTATGGTAATATTACTTCCGGTCCCACGGGCACCGCCTCCGATTCCGGCTCCGGTAACTTCATAATCTCCTGCTGCAATGGAGGTTGCGGTGACTGTTCCACCGCTTATGGTAATGCCAATTCCCATACCGGCATAACCACCGCCCCCGATTCCAGCTCCGTTATTGCCTCCGGTTGCCGTTATCGTTCCGCCCGAAATAGTGATGTTGCTTGCGGTTCCTCTGTTTCCGCCTCCGATTCCAGCTCCAAAGACTCCTCCGGTTGCCGTTATCGTTCCGCCCGAAATAGTAATGTTGCTTGCGGTTCCTCTGTCTCCGCCTCCGATTCCAGCTCCATACATTCCGCCGGTTGCCGTTATCGTTCCGCCCGAAATAGTGATGTTGCTTGCGGTTCCTCTGTCTCCGCCTCCGATTCCAGCTCCAAAGACTCCTCCGGTTGCCGTTATCGTTCCGCCGGTTATCATGATATTCTTTACCGTTTTCGCGTTGCCACTGCCGATTCCCGCTGCATTATAGCCGCCCGCAGCCATCAGGCTGCCGTCTCCGGAAATGGTAAGAGTACCGATGTTTTCCGCATCTCCGTTCTTCTGGATAGCGGCATAATAATTTCCTGCTTTTAAGCCATTCTCACCCTTTAAAATAATGTTTACATTTCCGGTACTGTTTTCCGGAATCAGAATGGGCGAATCGGTAGTATCAATAGTATCAATATAGGTTCCGTCCAAAGTCAGGGTCACGGATGCATCTTTTTCTATTTCTATCCTTGTCTGAGAATAGTTGTCCTTGCCGTAGCCGTTTCCACTCTTTATAGTCAGGTTGGCACCGTCTTTTATCAGAATGCCCTGCGGGATTTCATTTCTTTCATAATAAGCGGGGTCGCCCACTACCTGTAAATCGTATTTACATTCCGTTCCCCTTGCGAGATGATTATCTGCTCCGGCTTCTGCGGAAACGGTACCGAAATAAAAATGCGTACCGAATACAATCGAGGTTTCACCAGCCGGAAGATACATATAAATCTTTCCATCCGCATCGGTCATAACATCCTTCATGCCATAGGCGGTTTCGCCCACATCCGTAACGGCTGCCTCTGTTCCGATTTCATCCGTCAGGTCTACCACCGTACAGTAAACCGCATCGGTTCCGTTGGTCACACCGGTAAGCACACCTTTCGTTGTTTTCACACTGCCGCCGGTAATGGTAACCTTGCCGGTGGAACCTCCACTTCCGCCTCCAATATCGCTCTTTGTACCTCTTCCGGTTGCTGTTACCGTTCCCCCGCTTATGCTGATATCATTTCCGTCCCTGCTATATCCACCACCGATTCCCGCTCCGCACGAGCCTCCGGTCGCCGTTATGATTCCTCCGGTTATCGTAATATTGCTTCCGACTCCGGAATAACCACCGCCGATTCCCGCTCCATATGAGCCTCCGGTTGCCGTTACTTCTCCTCCGCTTATGCCGATATTGCTTCCGACTCCATTTTTTCCGCCGCCAATTCCGGCTCCGTCATAGCCGCCTTTTGCGATTATGGTTCCTCCTGTAATCGTAATATTACTTGCGCTTTCATAATAACCGCTTCCGACTCCGGCCCCTCCATGGCTTCCGGTTGCCGTTACCATTCCGCCGCTTATGGTAATGCTGCTTCCGGCTCCGTACATACCACCGCCGATTCCGGCTCCTCCATAACCTCCGGTTGCCGTTACCATTCCTCCGCTTATGGTAATATTGTTTCCTGCTTTTTTATAGACGCTTCCGATTCCCGCTCCCTGCTCTCCTCCCTGCGCAGTCAGGGCACCGCTGCCGGAAATTGTAAGGGTACCTTCTGCCGTACCGTTTTTCTGAATTCCCGCTGCTTTTTCACCTGCTGTTAGGGCATTGCTGCCTTTTAAGACAACACTTACCGCTCCCGTACTGTCTTCTGCAATTTCCAAAGGAGAGGCTGCTTTATCGCTCACGTTTATGTATACACCGTCCAGTGTGAGGGTTGCCTTAGCGTCTTTTTCCACATAAATACGGGTCTGGGAAGGATTTTCCGCTCCGTAACCATCTGCGCTGTGGAAAGTAAGCTCCGCTCCATTCTTTACCGTGATGACATCCTTTTCCGCGTCATAAGAATAGCTTCCGCTGTCTCCTTCCACTGTAAGGGTGCCGGTTGCGGTTGCCGCCGCACCGTATACGGCAATGTCATTGCCGGAAACAGATGATTCGCTGTCGGGACCGGACACGTCGCCGGTGCCACCGTCGCCATCTGATACATAGCCTGTTTCGCCGTTGCCATCTGATACATCACCTGTTTCGCCGTTGCCGCCGTTTTCTCCGTTATCGCCCGGCATGTCACCTGTTTCGTCGGAGCCGGACACATCGCCGGTCCCTCCCGTTTCGCCATTGTCGCCGTCTTCAGCCTGTCCGGTTTGTTCTGTCTCATTCTGCACGGTCACATAGCCCGCTTCGCTTTCTGCTGCCAGCGCCGTGTACGGCGTCGATGTAAATACCATCGCTGCAGTCAGAATTGCCGCCAGTATACGTGTGCCTTTTACTTTCTTTCTCATCATAGTTTCTGTTCCCTTTCATTGCGCAATCTTTTTGAAGAATAATTCCCCTTCTTAACACAATCTACTTCTATAGCATCAATCACTTTACGGCATTATCCACCAGAGGAAGGGTCTGGTGCCGATGTAGAACTTCACGGTCTTGGTTCCGCCGTATTTTCCGCATCCCTGTAAGGTAACCTGGGCGGTTCCTTTATTGACATTATTCTTGTAACCGATGATTTTGTAACCGTCCTTCGTGTCATCGCCGTCCGTGATGAGCTTCAGCTCTTCTACCACAGCCTGCTTGCCGGTTCCCACCTTCATGGTGATAACCAGGTCGTCCTCTGTGAGGGTAACCGGCTTCATGGTATAGGGAAGCGTCTTAGGAACTACCTTAACCGTCACCTTTTTGAAGTCAAACTCGGTAATGCGGTAGTCGGCGGTTAGTACAGAGCCTTCTCCCTGATAGTTTCCGACACCGGTAATGGTGATACGGACAATGCTGCCGGGTTCGTTTACGATGCCTGTTTTGGTATCCAGTTCCACGGCTCCGCCTTCGGTAATTAAGCTGTAAGTAAGTGTATAGTCTGTTTTCTCTTTCAATTTTACGCCGTCGGCATCCGTTACCACGGGCTTGCTGACGAACTTGCCCTTGCTTTTGTTTGCCGGTACATCCGCAACCGTCACGGTGATGGGATTTTCCGCATCTGCGAGGCTCTTATTTGTAATGGTAAAGGTCTGCTTCACACTGCCCTTAAAGTTTCCTTTGCCCTTTACAGTAATGAGCGGCAGCTTCTTTTCTGTCAGGTTTTTGCCCTCACTGACAGCTTTGTTGTTGGCATAAGTTACGGTGTAATCTTTGCCTTCTGTCAGGGTAACAGTGTTGCCGTTTGCTAATTTTGCGGTCACAACCACGGCGGGTTTCGCACCGTTCTTTACAAAGGCAACTTTGATTGTGCTGTCTGCCACATCACCGCTGCCGGAGGCATTGCTTCCGTATGTACCCTGTGCACCACTCGCTGCAATCTTTGCTTCCATATCTGCTGCCGACAGGTCTGCCTGCTTAATCTTGAAGGTCTTCTTTACGGTTCCGGTGTAGCCATTAACTCCGGTAATCACAACCGTTGCGGTTCCCGCATCTACATTTTTCAGGTAAGAAACCTTATAATCACCGTCTTTGTAATAGTCATTGTATTCCCGCAGATTGACCGTCTGCGTTACGGTCTTTCCGTTTTCATCTTTTACCTTCTTCTGCAGACTTACCCTTACTCCGGGTTCCTGTTTCTCGCCGTTATAAACAACGCTTACATTCTTGCTGCCGTCCGCCCAGCTTACCATGTTTGCGGAAAGTGCTGTGCCCTTGATTTTAAAGGTAATGCGCTTTTCACCAAAATAGGTTCCGATGGCTGTTCCGTCTTCTAAAATCTTTCCGGTTCCGTTCAGAACGGCGGTTGCGGTTCCTGCCTGCTTATTGTTTATCCAGGTTACCGTATAGTCGGCATTTTCCGCGGAAACCGTTTCTCCGACTGCGTTCACATCACCTTCTTTATATAAGGTAACTTTATTTTTCCCGCTGCCGTAGGTTACGGTAAGTGCCGGGGTCATACCGGGGGTTTTTTCTCCTTCACATAAGGTCTTATCATAGGTCACATCCGGTACTTTTGCCACAGTAACCTTGCTCATTAAAATCTGTTCTTTTGCCACATCCGCCAGGGTCACCGTTATCTGTCTGGTGCCGGTGTAATTGCCTTTTCCGACAATCTCTATGGTATACTTGCCGGAATTTACATAGCTGTTTGCGTTTTTGTTTTCCGAGTTCTGTTCATTCAGGGTTACGTGATTTACGGTGTAATCCTTGTTTTCCGACAATTTCTTTCCGTTATCCGTCACCACCGGCACGGCTTTGATGCCCTTAGGCTTTTTTCCAGTGGGTGCTGCCAGATAAAGGTCATCCGCCTGAAAACGCTGCTCATTTTCGCCCAGGGATGCCGGTTTAATGGTAAAGGTACCGGTTGCCGTTCCCTGATAATTGCCGGTACTCTTTACGGTAATGGTGGGCGCTTTCTTACCGTCCGCTGCGGATGCTGCATTGATGTTGTTTTTATAGGAAACGGTGTAGTCTTTCTTTTCCGTCAGCAGTTTTCTGCTATCGTACACCCTGAAAGAGGGCGTAACTGCCTTACCCGTATAGGTATAACCGTCTGCCTGCAGACCTGCCATCCAAATGCCGTCGGGAATGCCGCCTTCCTCCGGTATATCTTCAACAGGAACATCCCCTAAATCGGTATTTCCGTCCGCATCGCTTTTCAGGGTAAATTCATTTACTTCCGTTCCGTCATAACCTATTTCCTTTACCGTTGCCTCGTAAACGGTAGTTCCCAATACCAGACGGGTTACCGTATCCTGGGTATCCGCCGGAAGATACATATATAAATAACCGTCTTTCATGGTGCATGCTTTGCTCAGGTCATAAGAAATGGTTTCTGTTTCCCCGGTTTTTCTGTTACACTTCTGCACCGAAGCATCTCCAATGAGCGCAGCTCTGCCCCGAAGTGTTAACAGGTCAACTCTGACAGGATATACTTTTTCACTGTCTGCATCGGTTATTTCGCCGCTGCTGCTCGCCTTGACGTTTCCGCCGATAATGCTAATAATGACGGGGGCGGTGTTAAAACCATCGCCTCCGATTGCTTCTGTCACAATTTCCGTTCCCGATGTTGTTGCCGCTACGGTGCCGCCGCTGATAGTAATCCTGTTTCCGACTCCTCCGGAACCGCCTCCGATTCCCGCTCCTGTATTTGCTCTTTCTCCGATTGCATTTGACTCGGCAGTGACAGTTCCCCCCGTGATGGTAATATCCGTCCCAGCTCCCGTGTAACCGCCTCCGATTCCCGCTCCTGCACTTGTATAATCTCCGATTGCACTTGACATGGCAGTAACGGTTCCTCCCGTGATGGTAATATCCGTTCCGGCTCCGTCATAACCGCCTCCGATTCCCGCTCCTGCGCTTGTATAATTTCCGATTACACTTGATGTGGCAGTGACGATTCCACCGCTGATGGTAATATTCGTTCCAGCTTCTGCGTAACCGCCTCCGATTCCCGCTCCTGTACCTTTATAATCTTCGCTTGTACTTGACATGGCAGTAACAGTTCCTCCTGTGATAGTAATATCCATTCCGGCTCCGCCATGACCGCCTCCGATTCCCGCTCCTCCACCATTGCCTGTTGCAGTCACCGTTCCGCTATTAATCGTGATTTTATTCGCATTACCACCTCTTCCGCTGCCGATTCCGGCTCCCAAATAACCGCCGTTAGCCGTTATGGTTCCACCTGAAATAGTGATGTTGCTTGCGGCTCCTCTCCATCCGCTTCCGATTCCCGCTCCTTCTTCGCCTCCGGTAGTTGTTATGGTTCCGCCGGTAATCGTAATACGGCTTGTGGCCTCGTCAGATTCACTGCCGATTCCCGCTCCTTCTCCTCCTCCGGTAGCTGTCAGGCTGCCTTCGCCGGAAATGGTAAGCGTTCCGATATTTTCTCCATCTCCGTTCTTCTGAATAGCAGCACAATATTTTTTGGATTTTAAGGAATTTTCGCCTTTTAAGATAATGTTCACGTTTCCGGTGCTGTTATCCTCAATACGGACAGCAGGAACCATTGACGTTGCAATATCACTGACGTCTATGTAAACTCCGTCCAGCGTGATGGTTGCATCTGCATTCTTTTCCACGTAAATAGCCGTTTTGGAGGTATTTTCCTCTCCATAACCTTTTGCACTGTGGAACACAAGCTTCGCTCCGTTCTTTACGGTGATGATGTTGGTTTCTTCATTATAAGAATAGTCTGCGCTGCTTCCTTCCACGGTAAGGCTGCCGACCGTAGCTTTTTTCACACCGTATACGGCGATGTCGTCACCGGATACGGTTGCCTCGTTGTCGGCGTTGTCGGATACGGTTGCTTCGTTGTCGGAAATGTCGCCTGCGCCCGTGTCCTGGCTGGAGCCATCGGATACGTCACCTGCCTGTCCGTTTTCTCCGCTTTGTTCTATCCCGTTTTGCACACTCACCAAACCCGCTTCACTTTCTGCTGCCAACGCAGTATACGGCGCCGATGTAAATATCATCGCCGCCGTTAAAATTGCCGCTAATACACGGGTTCCTATTGCTTTTTTCTTTGCCATTCTCTGTATTGCCCCTTTCACTGCCATTAGAACAAGGTTATTCAATCTATTATAGCAGTTTGCACCCCGGTACACAATATTTTTTATACAATCAGTATCAAATTATGAACTTAAATAAGAGGTGAAATCGGAGAAAATCCCGGGTCAGATACAGATGTGAACAGCGTTTACACGGATTTGTGGGCATGGTGCTGATTTCCTTTTTGAAGTATGCAGATATTGTCTTTCTGAAAATACCTCTCAGAGAATTTTTCATCTTCTTTTGACATGGATTATAACACTTTTCAGAGCGAGTTAGTATAGGGTAACTGAATTTTTTAATAATAATGATGGGGAGCTTTTTTTATGTTTGACCATGTAATAAGAAAATGCCCATAGAGTCAAAGAGGAAAACCGGGGAGGGAAGCAGTATTTGACTCTATAATAAAAAGATGTCAACTGAGTCAAAAAAGAAGACAGGGAAGGGAAGTAGTATTTGACTCTATAATAAAAAGATGTCAACTGAGTCAAAGAAGAAGACAGGGAATGGAAGTAGTATTTGACCCTATTTGAGAAAAGGCTTCTCAGAGTCAAACAGATCAGCTTTTCAGAAAGTCTGCTGTTTGACCCTATACAGCAAATTTCTAATGTAAGTCAAAATGGCCAAGGATAAGCTCTATTTTTATTTGACTCCAATAAGAAAAAAGAAGAATTAAGTCAAAAAAGACTTTTCCAAGCTGAAAGTTTGTTTGACTCTACAATAAAAAAATGCCCGTGGAGTCAAAATTGAAAACAAGAACCGAAAAAATTATTTGACTTTATAATGCGTACATACAAGTGGAGTCAAATCAACCAAGAAAAATCCCCGAAAGCCAGTACTTCCGGGGACAAACATGCTATTGTGCATATACTTATTTTTAATTTATTTCACCATTTTTTCAAGAAACCTGTCTATTTTTTCTAAATAGGCATCTGCCTGTACGATGAAACCGACATGTCCGCCGGGTGCATCCTCTATTCTGGCGTCGAGATCACGGAACAGGGCTGCAAGGATTTCCTGGTCTTCTTTTTTGAAAATGTCGTGCTCCGGAACGAGTATCTGCACCTTGCCGCGCAGGTATGCAAAGTCTTCTTTCTTAAAGTACTCGCAGTTTCTCAACATAAATACACAGGTATAGCTGTGAATAAAGCGCTTTTTGTACTGCAAATCGGAAGCAACCGTTTCATAGAAGCTTATGCCGTAAGCCTTGTTCTCCGGTGTTTCATACTCTAAAAATTTGGGGCTTAATTTTATAAGCTGCTTCATCAGAGTCTTAGCGGGTATAATCTTCATCAGATTTATCATAATGGGACCTTTTATCCATTCTTTTTTGATATCGCGGACGTAATCACTATCCAAAGTCAGCGTGGTTACCAAAATCATGGCTTTTACCATTTCCGGAGATTTTTTTGCAAACATCTGCGTATTGACGCCGCCGTCGCTGGCACCGATGAGTATTACCTCTTCAATGCCAAGCTTATCCAGCAGTTTGCGGAGAAATTCTATCTGCTCCTCCAGCTTTACCGTGAAAAACGGATATTCATAGATTAAAAATCCGTATTTTTCACGGAAATGCAGCGCGTAGGGCATCCACATTTCCTGCATTTCCAATCCATGGAAAAACAGAACCGTCGGCGCCCCTTCTTTTCCCCCGCGCTGATAGCGGATCGTAACACTGTCCACTTCTATGGTTTTATAAGGATACTCCCGCAAAAATGCCTTGTATTCTTCCCTGAAATCTCTCATCTTCCTATGTGCTCCCATCTGACCCGTTAAATTTTTGTCCTCAAAAATTTACGTGACTATTTTATGTGTATTTGGTCATTTGTAAGTTAGTATAGCCTAACCGATGTGTCAAGACATATGTATAAGCAAAATATAGTCAATATATAAGGAATAAATCTAAATTTTCGGCTGATACCGCATGTTTGACACATTGTAAACCGTGATGAACGCCTTCGGGTCTTCCTTATTGATAAATGCCATCAGCTTCTGGTACTCGCTCTTGTCCACGATGGTGATGATTTCGTTGTGCTTCTCTAAATTGTACGCGCCGATTGCTTCATATATGGTGGCTCCGCTGTGCAAGTCCTTGATGATGAACTGACGGAGCTTTTCTTCTTTCTCGGTGATAATGCAGACACGGCGCTTTTTATTGTTGTCAAAAATAAAGTAATCCAGAATGATGCCGTTGAAATAAGTACCGAGAATACTCAGCACTACGGTTTTCTTGTCGTATACCAGCGCAGCCGAAAGCGCCACACACATTCCGGACAAAGACATCGCCCTTCCCAGCTCGATATGAAGGTACTTGTTCATGATTTTTGCCACAATATCCAAGCCGCCCGAAGAAGCATTCCGGTTAAATAAAATGCTCAGCCCCACGCTGACTACCAGAATGTAACACAGCACGTCCAGCTCCTGGCTGTCGGTCATGGAACCGAAATCCGGGAACAGAATTTCAAACAGACCGATAAAGACGGGCAGCATCACACTGGTATAAACTGTCTTCACACCGAATTCTTTTCCGCAGGTGATAAATCCGATAATCAGGAGTACCACGTTCAAAATCATGGTAATCGCAGACAACGGAAGCGGAATAAAGTTTGACAAAACAATTCCGAGTCCCGAAATGCTGCTGACGGATGCATGGCTGGGTACCAGGAAAAAATAGACTGCTGCCGCAATAATCGCCACCGCTACTGTCAAAATTGCCGTTTCTTTCAAAACTTCCACATAGTTTACTTTCTTTTTCATAACATGTTTTCCCTCACGAAAAAAGAGGATCGTTCTCCCGATGTTTTTTAAAAAAATTAAAATAGAAAATCACGTTCAGAAGAATACCGAAGCAGGTGGCAATGCTACTCCATATCCTGATGAGGCTTCCAGTCCAAGCTTATTGATAAAAGCACACAAGGCCAAAACGACATCTGCGTCAGAAACTCCTGCAATGCCAGTGGCAGACCTACTTTTATAAACCTCTTACACTGGTTGTTGATTTTAAGGTCCTGTTTCCGGATACGGAAGCCGTAATTTTTCTTTTTCAGCATAATGAGCGCCAGAACCACGCTCACCGCCTGCGCCGCAACCGCCGCACCCACCGCATCCAGGTGAAAGCCCGCTACCAGAATTAAATCCCCGATAATATTTACCACACAGGCAACCGCCACAAAAATAAGCGGAGATTTACTATCCCCAAATCCTCTGAAAATAGCTGCCAGCACATTATAAGCAACAATAAAAAATATACCGCCACCGCATATTTTTACATAATATCCTCTCCGGGTTTACATATACGCCTTACAATCCCAGACTGTCGTTTACAAGAATAACATGTATTCTGTCCTTGTGGCGGGAGTATCTCGTTATCAAAAACTGACAGCAGATGGTGTCCGGGGACTTGCAGTCGTAGCATCTGCCGGTTTCCTTACAGGGTGTTTTCACCGGAAATCTCTGTGCATTGGCGGGTGCCGCTACATTTCTGGCACGTTTCATGGCGCTGTCCAAATCGTCACAGACTTTATTCATGCCTACAATAAAAATAACCTTTTTCGGTCCCTGTGCAATACAGGAAACCCGGTTGGAATTGCCGTCAATATTGACTAAAATGCCGTCGTTTGTCATGGCATTGGCGCTGGAAAGAAAAATGTCCGCATCGTATGCTGCCAGAAGTCCCTCCCTTGCATCCATTTTGTCGCGGTCCAGATAATGATAATTGCCCTTTTCCAGTGCTTCAATCAGGCCGATTTCATGGGCGCTCATACAGCCTCCCATGGCGATGGTGCTTTCTTCCGGTATCAGCTCCAGTGCCTTTTTCAGCGCTTCTTCCTTATTTTCCGCATAATGCCCCGTCATGTTGCGGGACTGCAGACCCTTGATGACGGTCTGTGCCAAGGCTTCATTTCGTTTTCTCATGTTCTCATTCATACAATCTCAATCCTCTCATTTACCTGCAAATTCAGGGTTTCTGCCGTTACAATTTTACTACGTCCCTTTTTCAGGGTTTTGACCCATTATAATATAACCTGCTTAAAAAAGGAATAACGACATCGGAGATTTTCTTCTGTTTGACCCTGCAATCCAAAGATGTCAAAAAAATCAAAGAAAAAATAGGGAAATAGAAACAATATTTGACCCCTTTTAAGAAAAGGCTTCTCCGAGTCAAACAAATCAAATTTTAAGAAGGTCCGATGTTTGACTCTATATAGCAGATTTCAAATATAAGTCAAAATAACTAAAGATAAACTCCATTTTTATTTGACTCCGATAGGGAAAAAGCTGAATGGAGTCAAAAAAGACTTTTCCAGACTGAATGTTTATTTGACCCTGCAATAAGAAAATGCCGGTGGAGTCAAAAAAGACTTTTTCAGACTGAATGTTTATTTGGCCCTGCAATAAGAAAATGCCGGTGGAGTCAAAAAGACTTTTCCAGACTGAAAGTTTATTTGACCCTATTTTCTTTTGCGGGAATCTCCGGAAATCAAAAGACAACCTCAAAAACAGTTCCCCCTGACGGATTATCCTTAATGCTTATACTGCCGTCATGTGCTTTTACGATTTCATGAACCAGGGCTAATCCGAGTCCTACACCGCCAAGCTCCCTGCTCCTGGATTTGTCCACACGGAAGAACGGTTCAAACACTCTCTCCCTAAGCTCCCCGGGAATACCGCTTCCTGTATCGGCTACGGAAAGAATAACCTTTTTTTCCTTCTGACATGCCGTTACCGTAACCTTTCCTTCCGGATGGTTGTATTTTATGGCATTTTCAACAAGATTATATACCAGTCTGTAAATAAGAATGTCACTTCCCGTCATCGTCACAGGATTACATTTTCCAATCAGCTCTACATTTTTTTCCGCTGCAAGCGGTTCCAGATCCTCCAGAACTTCTTCAACAAGTGCATCAACCATGATTTTTTCGTCACGTACTGTAATCCGGAGTTCACTCATGTCTAAAAGAGTCTTTACCATTTTACTGAGTCTCTCGTTCTGCTCCGTAATCATTGCGATTGTATGTCCGGTACATTCGTCATTGCCCGGATGCTCCGTTGAATTATATAAATCCAGCTGTACCTGTATCAGCGCTAATGGAGTACGAAGCTCATGTGCTGCATTGGCCGTGAACTGTCTCTGCACCTCAAACGCTTCCGAGAGACGCTCCAGCATCTTATTATACGAAACACTGAGCTGGTTTAATTCCTTTACTTCATTTTCTTCTATCCTTGAATCGGACAGATTCTGTGCCTGCACCTCTTCGATTTTATCGGAGAATTTTTTAAGCGGTTTTAACGCATGCCCAACTATATAATAGGTAACAACTCCTCCTAAAAGGGCCAGCAGTGTTGAAAATAACAGGCTTCTTTTCTTGTAATCGGCTTTGTTGTTGTATACCTGAAGAGAAAAATCATTTGCGAAATCATCCCACTTATCATCGGGTATATTGATATATATTTCATCCGTTTCCTTACCGCTTTCCCCGTCTCCCTTGGCATCAACCGTATCCTGCAGCAGATCTATATAATACACACCGTTTTTATACACAAACATGGTAAGACATCCACATATGACTGCTATAAACAATGTGGTTATGATGGTGATTCTCCACTGAAGCGACATTCTTCTCATCATTCTGATTCCTCCCGCATCTTATAGCCCTCACCAACCTTGTTCAAAATCGGATCATAGCCAAGTACAGCCTTAAGCTTCTTTCTGAGTGAGGACATGTGTACCCGGATGGCGCCGCTGAAGCTGTCCGCAGACGCATCCCATACGTGCTCCATCAGTTCTTCCTGACTTACCGGTCTGCCCTGGTTGAGAAGCAGATATTCCAGAATTCCGTTTTCTTTTCTGGTTAACTGCACCCTTTCTCCTTTTGCATATGCTTCACGCTTTCTTGTATCGAACCTTATGTCTCCGGCTTTCAGACAGACATCCCTCTGTACAAATTTACGTCTGGTAAGACTTCTGATACGTGCCTCAAGCTCCTGCAGGTGGAACGGTTTTTCCATGTAATCATTTGCACCTGCATCCAGCCCTTCAACCTTATCCGCTATCTGACTTCTTGCAGACAATATAAGAACCTTTGTATCTTCGTTTTTCTGTCTGAGCTCCCGCAGGATATCCATACCATCCATACCGGGCAGATTCAGGTCAAGAACAATCAGATCGTAGTTCTCTACCAGGATATATTCAAGCGCCTCTTCTCCATCGTAACAGGCATCTACCTCATACCCCGCGTCGTACAGACTTTTTGCAACCGTATCACATAACTGTTTCTCATCTTCCACAACTAATAATCTCAAAATTTTCCACCGTCTCTTAACAGAAATTTTACAACAACTATTGTATAATACAAAAGTCAGCCGGTCAACAAAGACAACAGATGAAAGGAGAGGTCATATCTTGAAGTGCAGAAAAATAGCGCAATTTGTTCTGCTTCTCATGGGTGTAACCATGGTGAGCTATGGTGCAATAAGAGGAGAAGCTGCCACCGTGCTTGGTAAAGCAATAAAGTTATGTCTGGAGTGTGTAGGAATTGGATAAGAAAACAAGTATGCTATCAAAAAAAACAGCCCGCCTGCGCGGGTGGATACAGGCAGCTGCCACGCTGCTTACCAATATTCATATTCCCAATTTATTTAAGGGAAAAATATATCAGGGTAAAGCCAAAACCGTATGCGTTCCCGGATTGAACTGCTATTCCTGTCCGGCTGCGACGGGAGCATGTCCGATTGGCGCCTTCCAGGCAGTCGTGGGGTCATCCAAATTTAAATTTTCCTATTATATCACCGGTTTTTTCATTTTACTGGGTGTAACATTCGGAAGATTTATATGCGGATTTCTGTGTCCGTTCGGATGGTTTCAGGATTTACTTCATAAAATCCCCGGAAAAAAATTTTCCACAGCCGGACTGAAACCCCTGCGATATCTGAAGTATGTAATTCTTATTGTTTTTGTAATACTTCTGCCGATGCTCGTGACAAACTCCGTGGGAATGGGAGATCCGTTCTTCTGTAAATATATATGTCCACAGGGAGTTCTCGAAGGTGCGATACCGCTGTCGCTGGGAAATGCAGCTATACGTTCTGCATTAGGAAAACTCTTTTCCTTCAAATGTCTTATTTTGATTGCCGTTGTCGTCCTGAGCATTTTGTTTTACAGGCCTTTTTGCAAATGGATCTGCCCTCTCGGCGCCATTTATTCGCTGTTTAATAAGGTATCCCTTCTCAGCATTAAAGTCGAAAACAGCAAATGCGTCGGATGCAACAAGTGCGCAAAAGTATGCAAAATGGATGTTGATGTGCGAAAGACACCGGACCATTCGGAATGTATACGATGCGGGGCCTGCATAAAGGCTTGTCCTGCCAATGCAATCCATTATCAGTTTATGGGAAAAAAATATAAATAAAAAAGGAGTATTTTATTATGAAAACACAAAAAACAATCCTCACCATTTCCACCCTCTGCTTAGCATTATTACTGACTGCTTGCAGCGGAAAGAAAAACTCAGAAACAGAAAACACGCAGAATACGACTGCCGCACCCGACATGGAACAATCCCAGGATGCTTCCGGTGTAACCCTTGATGATTTATATCAGCAGGAGAACCAGATTTTCGCAGACCACGCAGATGCATGGAACAAAGCTTTCGGTATGGTAAATAAAAGCACCGCTGATCCGAGTGGAAATTATGCTGATTTTCTTTCCGATACGGTTGAGTCAAATAAGGATTCCTTTACGGAAGACGAGTATAAGACCCTTACAGACGATATTGAAACCATCCGTAAAATTGAAGAACAGATCGCAGAAATGGAAAATAAAAATATGTCTTCCGGTACTTCGGAGCAGACGAATGATTCCGGAGAGGAATCTCCGTTCAAAAATTTCTCCGGAACGGATTTTGACGGTAATTCCGTGGATGAAAGTCTGTTTTCCGGAAATGCGGTAACCGTTGTAAATTTCTGGTTTACCGGTTGTAAGCCCTGTGTTGCGGAATTGTCCAAGCTCAACGAATTAAACGATACCATCCGGGAAATGGGCGGAGAAGTTATCGGCATCAACACAGAAACCTTCGACGGAAACGAAGCTGCCATTAAAGATGCTGCTGCCATTCTCGAGAGTCAGGGAGCCGCATATCGCAATCTTTCCATCGATTCCGATTCTGATGCAGGTAAATATGCCGCAGATATTATGGCATTCCCTACAACCATTTTAGTCGACAGAAACGGAAATATTGTGGGCGAACCCCTGCTCGGCGGAATTGATAACCAGGACAACTACGATGCTCTGATGAAGCAGATTCAATCTGTCATCGATGCCGACAGCACAAATAAATAATACTATTCCACGGACGTTCCGCAGAAATGCGGAACGTTTTTATTTTAAAAGCGCCTCAGCCTTTATTGGCCAAAGCGCTCTGACAATCTGTTAAAAATTTTTCTTTAATGTTCCGACATATTCTCCGTTGTTGTACACAAACGGTCCTGCTTCCCCTTCTTCACCGAAATACTCCGGTCTTAATGACAGAATACTGAGCAGTTCATCCATAGTATGCACCTTTGTTGCCTGATACGGCTGTTCAAAAGCAATCTTTTCTACAAATAAATAACTGTCGCTGTATTTTATCAGGATTCCGGTGTGTCCCACAAAAACAACATCCGAATAGGGATCATGTATCACTATGCTGAGAAGAGATATCCTGTCACTGTCTACTGTAAACCCATATTGCTTCCAGCTGTCGGAAAATGCTGCTTCCGGATGTTTGTCATCCGTCACGCTTTTTTCACCGTAGAGGGTGGTAAACATATCTCTTTTCTCTTTTAGGATACTGTATCTGTCCACGTTATCTATTGCTTCCGTGTCAAACATTAAGTAGGTGCCTTCATAATTTTCTTCCGTTGATTCCGCACGCAGTATCCCATCCAGCAAAAGGAAGGCGGTCATTCTGCAGTCGGCATCTGAATAATCATGATTCTGCTCCCAGCCGTCCATACAACTGCCTACATCTGCCTTCAATTCTTCCGGATCTGACCAGGCGTCCTGCAGCTGCGCATTTTTTCCGGCAGAATCCGCAAAATCAGCTACCCACTCCTGAAAGGTATCTACGTGGGAGGCTCCCGCAGAGTCCAGATCTTTGCAGACCCCGGTAATGGTATCGTTCCCACCCATATAAGTTGCGGCCGGTATCTCCTGGTTCTGAACCGTTTTTGCACAGGCACCCAGCATCATGGAGGAAATGACAATAACGGCTGATAATTTAACAGCTGCTCCGGTTTTATTTTGTCTTTTCAACAGAAAGCACCTCTCCCTCAAACGGGTCTACTTCTGAAATGGTTCCGGTGTATTTTACAGTCACGGTTTCTCCGTTGCTGACATTTTCCAGGCCTTCCGGTTTTTCTTCAAAGGTAAAACTGTATGCGGTGTCATTCTCATCCGTAATGACAAACATGAAATCCTTTATCTCATCAATTGTTCCCGTCAATTCCTTTTCTTCCGTTGATTCCTCCGGTTCCGCCGTTGTTTCCTTCTGTGCTTCAGATTCACTGCTTTCCGTTACGGTATTCTCCGGCACATTTTCCTTCTGTCCGCAGCCGGCTAATAATCCGGCACAAAGCATTGTACCGGCTACAATTGCAACAAGTTTCTTTTTCATAATTAATACCTCTTTTCTTTATTTACACGTACTCTCCGAGTACTTCCCAAACAGATTATCTTACTATCTGATTTATGTAAATAGTATAACTCCAAAATTAAAGAAATATTAACTTTATCAGCCCCAGTTCCTTTAAGGCATATGCAATACCATTTTCATCAATATCTTTGGTCACAAAATCAGCCAGCTTCTTTACTTCCTCCAGTCCGTTTCCCATTGCGACACCTGTTTCCGCAAAGGAAAGCATATCCAGGTCATTGGGTCCATCCCCAAAAGCTATGGCATCCTTCCGTGTGAGTCCCACATATTCCAGATATTTTTCCATTCCATAAGATTTGTTGATTCCCTTGCAGCAGATTTCTCCACAGTCTTCGCGGTCTTTCCGGAAGCTGGCAGCTTCAATGGTAAAAATATCTCCCAGCTCCTTTTCCAACTCTCCTATGGTTTTGTCCGAACGATGGTAAAAGAATTTTTTAATTTTACCGCACTCTTCCATGGTAGGAGTGATAATCGCATTTCCGAGCATATTTTCAATCCGCTCTCTCGGTCTTCCGCTCCGGACCATGAAATCATACAGATAGTCATAACCTTCTTTTGAGAGAATTGTGCATTCCTCTGTCTGTCCGACCAGTACTCCATGGGCTGCGTCAAGAGCCTCACGGGCTCTTTTTACATCCTCCCGCGGTACAAAATGTTCACAGATAATTCTGCCTTTGCAAATTACCCGGGCGCCGGTACAATTTACCAGACCATCAAAATAATCATAAATCCACTGCGGAATCTGGTGCCCCGATCGCCCGGAGCAGATTACCAGCCGGTGGCCTGCCATGCGTGCCTGCTCAAGCGCTTTTTTCGCCGAAGCAGGCACCACACCGTCAGCATTCACCAAAGTGCCGTCTATATCAAAGAACAGAACCTTTCCCATTCTTCCGAGTCCCTTCCGTTACAGATTTTCCTTAAAAAATGTCTCCATGTCGGCAGCTGCTTTTTCTTCGTCTTCTCCTTCTGCCGATACCGTAACGGTCTCACCCTTCTTTACTCCAAGACTCATAACTGCCATAAGCTTCTGTGCTTCCGCAGTTTTTCCGCCCTTGGTGATGGTAATTCTGGATGCGTACTCCTTTGCCTTTTTAGCAAGAATCCCTGCCGGACGGGCATGAATTCCTATTTCATCGGTAATTGTGTAGTCAAATGATTTCATAGTGTTTCCTCCTGTAATTTAATGGTATTTTACTGTATATTTTATACTTCAAAGCGGATGATGGCATCCTTTTCCGTAACACTTCCAGAACTGATGGGGTTGACCACTTTTAAGTCGTCGGTATTGGTAACAACAACCGGAGTCACCACAGAAAGATTATGCGCTTTAATTACGTCCATGTCAAATTTCAGAAGAAGCTGTCCCTTCTTTACGCGGTCACCTTCCTTGACAAGCGGCTCAAAGCCTTCTCCGTTCAGGGAAACCGTATCCATTCCTACATGAATCAGAATCTCCGCACCGTTATCCCCCTGAATACCGATAGCATGTCCGGTAGGGAAAAAGGTAGTAATAACTCCGTCTACCGGTGCCTTTACCTCTCCTTTTACAGGATTTATGGCAATTCCGTTTCCCATAGTCAGGGAAGAGAATACCTCATCGCTGACGGAGGTAAGTGCAGACACTTCACCTTCAACGGGAGCATAAATTACGCCATCTGTTTCTGTAACCTCTTTTGCTGCTTCTTTTACTTCTTCCTTTACTTCTTCTTTTACTTCAATCTTACCGAGCTCCTTAGGGTCAAGCTTCCCTTTTTTCGCCCAGATACCAAACATGATCCAGCATGCGATAAAAGAAACCAGCATGGCAATGGCAACGCCGATTACCGCATATACAAAGTTACTCATGGTATAACCGAGTGCTGCTGCCTCAGCGGTAGGAAGATATACCGGAAGTACCAGCAGTCCGGGAGATCCGGCGCCGAATCTTTCAACACCCATAAGTCCGAGGAAAAGACCTCCGACACCACCGCCGATCATGGCTGCGTAAAGAGGAAAAGTATATTTTAAGTTTACGCCGTATAATACCGGCTCCGTAATTCCCAGAATACCTGTAAGACCTGCAGAAGATGCAAGCTGTTTTGTGTCCGGATTCTTGGATCTGACGGCTACTGCAAGTCCGGCTGCACCCTGCGCGGTATTGGATACCAGCATGCCCGGGCCGACTACTGCATCATGTCCGGCCGTGGTAAGGTTGTTGGTACCAATGGGAATCAGTCCGTAATGGGTTCCTGTCATAACCAGGAGCGGGGAGAAGATACCAACCACAGTCGGAACAATCCAGGGAGCCGTGTTCTTCAGCCAGGTAAAGAAAATCTGAATTAACTCGGAAGCCCAGGTTCCGATAGGACCAAGTATCGCCAGTGTACCGATTCCTGCAATAACCAGACTGAAGAAAGGAACAAAGAAGAACTTCACTGCCTTAGGACAATACTTCCGCATAAACTTTTCCACATAGGACATCAGCCATACACCCAGGATAATCGGGATAACGGAAGAAGCATAGCTTGTAACCACCTGGATGGGAATTATTCCAAAAAGCTTGATGGAAGAAGCTGCGCCCTCCGCAATGGTTCCTGCTGCCAGTGCAGCCTCATAGGAACCGGCTGCCGCTATTGCCTTGCTGTTGGCGGAGATACCGGTCATCAGTGTGGTCAGTCCCGGATACACTAACAGGCCTCCGAGTGCCATGGCTGTTCCCTGGTTACATTTGAATTTCTTTGCACAGGATGCTGCCAGCAGAATAGGCAGGAAATAAAAGGCCGCATCTGACATGGCATTGAGAATAATATAAGTCTGTGTACCGCTTTTTAACCACCCGAAGGTTGAGCAGAGCGCCATAACCGCCTTCAGAAGACCGGCTCCCGTTATGGCAGGGATAATCGGCTGGAAAATACTTGCTATAGACTCTAAGAGCTTGGAAAGAGGGGATCTCTTATCCTCTTTTTCCGCTTCATCATCCTTAACCGCACCGGAAGCCTCAAAGCCGCCGGCATTGACTACCTCCTGATATACCTGCGGTACGTCGGTACCGATAACAATCTGATACTGTCCTCCCCCATTCACTACCTTGAGTACACCCTTCAGGTTACTGATTTTTTCAGTATTCGCAAGGGTTGCATCATTCAATGTAAAACGAAGTCTTGTTGCACAGTGCACGACTGATTTTACATTTGATTTTCCGCCAATATTATCAATAATGGCAACTGCAAGCTGTTTGTAATCCATTTTTATTTACCTCCCGTATTGTGTTTTTTATTTTAATCCAGATCTTCACCGTTTGTCCGGATTACTTTCTGATACCAGTAGAAGCTGTCTTTCTTAAGTCTCTTAAGGTCTCCGCTTCCGTCATTCTGTTTATCCACGTAAATCATGCCGTAACGCTTTTTCATCTCTCCGGTAGATGCGGAAACCAGATCGATGCATCCCCAGCAGGTATAGCCAAGCAGTGGGATTCCGTCCTCATTTACCGCTTCCATCATGGCCTTTATATGTTCTCTCATATAGCCAATCCGGTAAGGGTCGTGAATTGTTCCGTCCTCTTCCACCGCATCGTTCGCACCAAGTCCGTTTTCTACAATAAACAGGGGCTTTCCGTATCTGTCGTAAAGCGTGTTCAGGGTAATTCTGAATCCCAGCGGATCAATCTGCCAGCCCCACTCACTGGATTTAAGATAAGGATTGATAACGGCATTGATCACCGCATTTCCCCGGCTTTTGTTTTTAAGAATTTCCGGATCACTGGAAATGCATCTGCTGCAGTAATAGCTTAAACTGACAAAATCCACTACTCCCGCCTTCAGGATATCCTCATCCCCGGCTTCCGTCTGAATCCGGACACCGGCTTTTTCCATCCTCTTAACAGCCCATACCGGATAGGTGCCTCTGGCCTGCACATCAATGAAAAAGTAATTATCGCGGTCATATTCCATAGCCTTGTAGACATCCGCAGGTGCGCAGGTATAAGGGTAAAACTGCCCAGCCGCCAGCATACAGCCTACTTTTGCATCCGGCATAATTTCGTGCGCCAGCTTTACCGCTTTGGCGCTTGCCAGCAGTTCATGATGTGCAGCCTGGTATTTTACCTGTTCCGGATTTTCACCTTCTTCAAATACAATCCCTGCCCCCATAAAAGGCATGTGCAGAAGCATGTTGATTTCGTTGAAAGTAATCCAGTACTTTACTTTTTTTCCATACTGTCTGAAAAGAACCTCACAATATCTCAGGTAGGCATCTACCATCCTTCTGTCCTTCCAGCCGCCGTATTTTTTTATCAGTGCAACCGGCGTATCAAAGTGACAGATGGTTACAAGAGGTTCGATCCCGTTTCTGAGACATTCATCAAACAAGTCATTGTAAAACCGGATTCCTTCTTCGTTTGGCGTTTCATCGTCCCCATTCGGGAAAATCCTCGTCCAGGAAACCGACAGTCTGTAGCACTTGAAACCCATTTGTGCAAACAGAGCAATATCTTCTTTGAAGTGATGGTACATGTCAATGGCTTCATGCGCCGGATAGCTATGCTCACTGTCACACGCAAGCATTTTCATCTGTCCTCTCGCCACCGGCATACGGTCCGGTCCAAAAGGAATGACATCCACACTTGACAGACCCCTTCCTCCTTCCCTGTAAGCGCCCTCACATTGATTTGCCGCTGTGGCTCCGCCCCAGAGAAAATTATCTGGCATTTTCATGCTTGTTCCTCCCGTTTAACTTTATACCAACATAATATCACATGTTCAAACAAGTTCAACCCTTATTCCTTAAAAACCCACGTTTTACAGCCAATTTCTATATAATCAACAAATTCAATACCGTTTTTTTGTTGAAAATCCACAACTTGTTCAGACAAGTTTTCATTTCCTTTTTCTGCCGGTTGTGCTATACTTCATTTAAGAAGCTCTGTCTTCTACAGAACAGTATTCCACTCAGAGGTTTTCAATATGCCAAAATCCAAATATGATATTATTTACAGAGAACTCAAAGATAAAATTATAAATAACGAATATCCGGAAGGAGATTACCTTCCTCCCGAGAACACCCTGGTTCAGATTTATGACTGTTCCCGCAATACCATCCGGAGAGCGATATCCCATTTAGTGATGGAGGGTTATGTCCAGCCCCACCACGGAAAGGGAGTCCGTGTAATTTTCTCTTCCGAAATTCATGATCATAAGTATGACTTTATGATTTCGGGAACGGATGGCATGCATTCCACAGCTGCCAAATACGGATATTCCATAAAGACAAAGGTAATTACTTTTACAGATATGGTGATTGACGACAGACTTTCCTGTAAGACCGGATTTCCTATCGGAACGGAGGTTTATTTTATACAGAGGGTTCTGTCCTTAGACGGTATTGCCAAAATGGTCGAGACATGTCTGTTAAGAAAGGATATTGTAACCGGATTGAATAAAAAAATAGCCGGAAATTCTTTATTTGAATATTTCACCAAAACACTTGGTATGGAAATTACCACTGTCAAGAGAAAAATAACGGTGGAGCATACCACTCCTTTTGATGAAAAATATTTACAGCTCAACGATTACAACTGTCTGGCGGTGCTGACTTCCCTGTGTTATAACGAAAACGGGCTTCAGTTTGAATATTCCGAAGCCCGTAACCGTCCTGATATTTTTGTATTTAATTCTGTTATGACAAAAAGCCTGCAGCCCGCAGACCGGACAGATTCCTCATAACCGCTTCAAGGCAGGCAAATAAGATTATCTCCTTTGCTTGTCTGCGGAAAATTTTATACCGTATTACATTATTTTTCAAGGCATTCCGGATTGAGAAGAAAATCGTAAATATTGATTGTAAGGATCCCATATTCATCGTAATGCGGTTGAACGATATCTTTGGTAATAACGATTTTCTTGAATGAGTCATCAATTCTTCTAAACGGTCTGATTTCCTGAATACGCTTTGCTTCATCTGGCAGCGAATATGCCGATTGGATATAATATCTGGCAGAACCCAAATTACAAACAAAATCAACTTCCAACTGCTTACGAGTCACTTTTCCATCCTTGTCTTTTTCTGCAATCGGGATAACACCTACATCTACGCTGTAACCTCTCATACGTAGTTCATTGTAAATTACATTCTCCATAGAATGAGTCTGCTCAAACTGACGAAAGTTAATCCTTGCGTTGCGAAGTCCGAGATCGGAGAAATAGTATTTCTTTGGCGTTTCAATATATGCCTTACCCTTGATGTCATAACGTTGTGCGGATTCAATCAAAAAAGAATCTTCAAAATAATCCAGATATTTTTTTATGGTTGCAGAAGTAATTCTGGATTTTTTTACGGTCTTAAAAGTATTTTTCAACTTTTCAGGATTGGTCAATGAGCCAATCGCAGATGCGAGGATATTCAACAGATCCTCCAACTCTCCAATATTCTTAACACGATTTCTCTTGGTAATATCCTGAATGTAAATTTCATTGAATAAATTCTGCAATGCAACTGCCTTATCATTTGCACCTTCGCGAAGAACAACCAGAGGAATACCACCATATAACATATACTCTGAAAGCCCCATATATTTATCACCATTGTAAACGTCCATAAACTCCGCAAAGCTCAAAGGATACATATGAACCTCATCACCACGACCGGCAAATTCGGTAGCAATGTCTTTTGATAGGAGTTTTGCATTGCTTCCGGTTACAAATACATCCATATTATCTTTTCGCAGATATCCATTCAAAACCGCTTCAAAGCAATCAAGCATCTGAATCTCATCAAGAAGCAAGTAGTACATTTCATCATCAACAACTTTTGAACGAATATAAGCCATGAACTTTTCTGGGTCAATGCCACGCTTTTCTTTTTCAATCTGAATCAGACTTTCACCAATCAGATAAAGGTCATCGGCAGAATCAAAGGCGAAACGGATAATATGATCAGCGTTCACTCCATTATTCAGCAAATGCTGGTAAAAAAGATTATTCAGTAAATAAGACTTTCCACATCTGCGAATACCGGTAATCACCTTAATTAAGCCATTATGCTTTCTTTTTATCAATTTGTCCAAATAAAAATCTCTGCTAATTTCCATACAGCAAACCTCCTTGGAATAGATTTTTGCAACTTTTAACATTTTTCTATTCTATTATAGCCGCGGGAATACGAAAAAACAAGATATGGTTAAGTATATCCAAGGCAAAATAAAACATAAAAAAGACCACGGACACTGCACCTTCATCATTTCTGATGTTATGAGAAATCTCCTATATAACAAAAAACGGCAATGAAACCATCTTCATTGCCGTTTCTACTGTTCCCTGCGGGAATCGAACCCACAACTGCCCCTTAGGAGGGGGCTGTTATATCCATTTAACTAAGGAAACATATATAAAAATCCGTTTCGATAAACAGATTTTTACACTATGGAATTATACCATAAAAGAAAATGTCCGGTCAATCTATTCCGGAAAATTAATAAAACCCTGAAGCCAGATGATACCCTTAAAGCGGCGACCGATTTCCGGCTCCCCATAGAGGTCCAGCTTGTTGATGCAGACATCAAAGGTCAGCTCGTTGCAGTAAACGGACATCAGGTAAACTTCTTCACCGGTAAGGCTGTTTGTCACCAGATTGCACTCCTGGATTTCACCCAGGATGGAATACTGGTCACACTCCACACCGTAAGGCATACAGTAGGTATCCACCAGACTGAAAACATCTTCATTCTGGATTTTCTTGGAAATCGTGGTATACATATCCATATCTTCCAGTGTCAGTGTTTCGATGGCTTCCTCATCACCGCGTCTTGCCGCTGCAATCAGGTTGTTGCGCACATTGGAGTCTTTTTTGATTTTCAGCTTCTGCTGCTCATCCTTTTTGATCGGAAACATAATATTTCCCCGTATGGACAAAGCCGACAGGGTAAGTGTCGTTCCCTTGATGGGAAGCTTTCCCTGTGCCTGCGCTTTTACATAGGGAATCATGTTCTGCAGATAAAAAATAAGGGAAACGCCTACCTTCACATCATCGCAGATGCCGGCATAGGACTCCCTGGCAGCATGCCTTTCCACGGAAACATCCTCCGTGGTGGTAATGCCTCTGCCTCTTAAATACGGATAGTAATACTCGTAAATAAATTTCTCATCGTCCGACTCGTCAAATTCTCCGCAGACGGCGATGCCCATATTTTCAGCGAAATCCTTGCTGAATTCTCCTAAAAGAACCTCTTCGTCGCTGATGGTATAAGCTCTTTTGCCCGCATTCATCACGACACTGGCAAGCAGAGCCTTCAATTCTTTTCTGTTACTGATTTTACTGAAGCCGATGGCTCTCATAAATTTATGCAAGGATTTCACCTTCTTTCTTTTCGTTCTGTATAAATCTATTAACCAATCTTGGAAACACCACCCATGTAAGGACGAAGTGCTTCAGGAATATTTACAGTACCGTCTTCGTTTACATTATTCTCAAGGAATGCAATCAGTCCTCTCGGAGTAGCCAATACTGTATTATTTAATGTATGCACAAAGTAAGTACCATTTTCGCCTTTTGTACGGATGCCGAGACGTCTTGCCTGTGCATCACCTAAGGTAGAGCAGGAACCGACCTCGAAATACTTCTTCTGTCTGGGGCTCCATGCCTCGACGTCACAGGATTTTACCTTTAAGTCAGCCAGGTCACCACTGCAGCATTCCAGTGTACGGACAGGGATGTCCAGGCTTCTGAAAAATTCTACGGTGTAAGACCACATCTTGTTGTACCAGTCCATGGACTCTTCGGGTTTGCAAAGAACAACCATTTCCTGCTTTTCAAACTGATGCACACGGTAAACGCCACGTTCCTCAATACCGTGGGAACCGACTTCCTTACGGAAGCAGGGAGAATAAGATGTCATGGTAATGGGAAGGCTTGCTTCGTTTACAATCTGACCCTTGAACTTACCAATCATGGAATGTTCGGAAGTGCCAATCAGGTAAAGGTCTTCGCCTTCAATCTTGTACATCATGGCTTCCATTTCGTCAAAGCTCATAACGCCGTTTACCACGCTGCTTCTAATCATGAAAGGAGGAATACAATAGGTAAATCCCTTGTTAATCATGAAATCTCTTGCATAGCTGATCATTGCGGAATGAATTCTGGCAGCATCGCCCATCAGGTAATAGAAACCGTTGCCGCTGGTTCTGCCGGCGCTCTCTTTATCAAGACCGTTAATTCTTTCCAGTATATCTGCATGATAAGGTACTTCAAAATCGGGAACCTTGGGCTCACCGAATCTGGTAATTTCCACATTCTGGGTATCGTCCTTGCCGATAGGTACGGAAGCGTCAATAATCTGGGGAATTTTCATCATGATTGCTGTGATTTTTTCCTGATATTCCGGTTCTTTTGCTTCCAGTTCCGCAAGTCTCCTGGACTGGGCAGCCACTTCTGCCTTCTTTGCTTCTGCTTCTTCTTTTTTACCCTGTGCCATCAGAGCGCCGATTTCCTTGGAAATCTTGTTTTTCTGTGCGCGAAGCTCGTCCGCTTCCTGCTTAACTTTTCTGCTCTCTGCATCCAGAGCAATTACTTCGTCAACAAGGGGAAGCTTTGCATCCTGGAATTTCTTCTTGATATTTTCCTTTACTAAATCAGGATTTTCTCTTAAAAATTTAATGTCTATCATGAGTAGACGCCTCCTTAAATAATAATCTAATCAATCGCTTTTTCTATAAATACATTCTGCACAAGGATAAGGTCGAGAATTTTTTCTTCCGTAACATCCCTGCCATTTTTATCTTTAATAATTCTGAGAACCGGTCTGTCCGGAAACTCTCTGTTCTGTCTGACAACGATGCCTGTTTCTCCATCTCCCGTAAGCACCTGGCTTCCAACCGGGTAAACTGCTGTGAACTGAAAAAACGCATCTACTATTTTACCACTATATTTCACATTTTTAAAGGTTTTCAGATACTCTATTGCTTCATAAACCTTTACTTTTTTGCAGCTGATGCCACAAATCATTTCATCGAAGGTATCGCACACTGTTAAAATCTGCACCGGTTCTGAAATCTGTGTGGCATGCAACGGATAACCGGAACCGTCCAGCCTTTCATGATGATACAAAATCATGGCTTTTGCCGTGTCGGACAGCCATTCTTCATTTCTCAGTGCAGAATACGCATAAACCGGATGTTTTTTTAACTCTGCAATTTCTGCCCGGGACATAGTGGCAACATCTTCGTTCTGATAGTTTATAGTTAAATATTGTAATCCAATATCATGTAGTAAACATCCCACACCGATATCGTGCAGGCTTTCCCTGCTGTAACCCAATTTTATAGCCGTAAGAATTGCCAGACTGCACACACTTAAGGAATGTTCAAAAATATCGGTGCTCCGCTGCTTTACATCATAAACCTTTTCCATCACTTCGTCTTCTTCCGCAATTTCCGTGATGACATGGTCCGCTGTTTCATTCAGGCTCGCGAGTTCTTCGTTATGACGGTAAGTATGCTTTTCCAGTACTTCTTTAACTTTTTCCTTCATGGAAACTTCCACATCCTCTTTTAATATGGAAATCTCCTCCTGCTGTGATCTTTCATCCTTGATATAAACTTTAGCAATCCCCAGGCTGAGCAGTTTATCTATATATTTTACCTTAATTTGGAAACCTGCCGGTAAAATCATCTGGTAATCACTTGTAAGTATATCCTGAGCTGCTATTTCATTACCCTTCAGTTCATTTACTGAAACAATTTTCATGTAGGTTCCTTTCTTAATGTAAGAATGCTATTCTCCGATAGCCATATCAAGTGCCTGCTGTTCCTCTTCGCCCAATGAAATAGCACATTCTCCATTCTTTACTTCCTTAGTGTAGGTGTAACATCCCTCGGTACTGTGTACGGAGTTCAGGATAAATCCGTTGTTGTTCTCATCCAGCAGTGCAAGAGAAAAACTGAGCTTTCCACCCATCTGCTGAAATGCATCGTATTTTATCAGACCTATTTTCTGGAATGCATGCTCCATATTCTTGTAGAGTGTACGGATGTCCTTTTTGTTTTTGTCCACATTGATTTTCAAAAACTTATTATCCTCATACAGACCTACAATATCTTTTTCCAGGCTCTTTGCATCCTTGCCCGTCATAAATTTACTTATCCTTTTCTGTAACCGGTTTAACTTTTTCATCTGCAGGATAATAATTACAAAAAGCACAACAATGAAAACAAGTAAAATCAGAAACAAATAAGCAATATCCAGATTTCCAAGTCCGATACTTTGCAGTATATTACTGTTCATTGGTATTTCCTCGTATCTTTCTATCAGGCTTTTGTCAGTAAATCAACCAGTCTGTCCAAATCCTCATGACTGTAAAATTCGATTTCCATTTTTCCGGCACCTTTTTCTTTTCCGGTAATGGAAACCTTGGTGCTGAGCGCCTGTTTTAATTTTTCTTCAATTTCCTGATAAATAATCTTAAGAGCTTCATCGTCTATCTTCTTCTTTGCTTTTTCCGGCTTATGAAGATTTTTCACTAACTTTTCTACATCACGCACACTGAGTTTTTCATCAAATACTTTCTGTGCAATGGTGTACTGCTCTTCCGGATTTTCAATGGCAAGAAGCGCTCTGGCATGTCCGGTGGAAAGCATATCTTCAATCACCATCTGCTGCACTTCATCACAAAGCTTTAACAGACGCATGGAGTTGGTTACGGCAGTACGGCTCTTGGAAACTCTCTCTGCCACTTCATCCTGCTTCAGATTAAACTCTGTCAGAAGTCTTTTATATGCCTGTGCTTCTTCAATAGGGTTTAAGTTTTCGCGCTGAATATTTTCAATAAGGGAAATTTCTACAATTTCCTGTTCCGAGTAATGCTTGATAATAACGGGAACTTCTTTCAGTCCGGCAATTCTTGCTGCTCGCCAACGGCGCTCGCCCGCGATAATTTCATAATGGTCGCCTCTGTCCTGTACGACTATGGGCTGAATTAAACCGTACTGTTTGATAGACTCTGCCAGTTCTTCCAACGCATCTTCATCGAAATTTTTACGGGGCTGTTCTTTGTTGGGCTCCACCTTGGTAATCTTAACCATAGTACCCTGTTCGTTTTCTTCTCCCGCCTTTGCCGGAGCTGCTGTCTTTTTTTCTGCTGTTTCCTCCGGTATTAATGCATCAAGACCTCTGCCGAGCCCCTTTCCTAATCCACTTTTTTTTGCTGCCATTGCTATACCCTCCTCTTACTTTTTCTTTCTGTTATGTTTGATTACCTCATCAGCCAGACTCATATAACTCTCCGCACCGGCTGACTTCGGGTCATACATATGAATGGGCATGCCATAGCTGGGTGCTTCCGCCAATCTGATATTTCTGGGAATCATGGTTTTATAAATATTCTGATTTAAATGTTCCTTTACATTTTCTACCACCTGCATGGAAAGGTTAGTACGGGAATCGTACATGGTAAATACCACACCTTCCATATCTAATTCCGGGTTCAGTCTTTCTTTTACCAGGTTGACTGTATGTATTAACTGGCTCAGACCTTCCAGTGCGTAATATTCACATTGAATAGGAACCAGTACACTGTCAGCCGTTGTCAAAGCGTTAATTGTCAAAGTATTTAAAGAAGGAGGACAGTCAATGATGATAAAATCATACTTATCTTTTACCCAGTCAACTTCTCCCTTCAGAATAAATTCCTTTTTATCTACACCAATCAGTTCTATTTCCGCTGCCGCTAAATTCACGTTGGAAGGAATAATGGATACGTTTTTTATAACATCCTTTAAGATACAATCCTGAATGGAGCATTCTCCCAGCATCAGTTCATAGATGGTGTTTTCCAGTTCATTCTTATCTACACCAAATCCGCTGGTAGTATTTCCCTGCGGATCGGTATCAATAACCAGTACCTTTTTTCCCTTCACTGCCAGAGACGCAGATAAATTAATAGATGTTGTAGTCTTACCCACACCACCCTTTTGATTGGCAATAGCAATAACTTTTCCCATTTTAATATCAAGCCTTTCCTATTAATACGACCTAAATATACATAAAAATGCAAACACTCACAAGCTGCAAGCTACCGCTTGCTATTGTTCTGCTCCGCAGAACTGCTTGTTCGCTGAACTCCATCACTCGCAAATAGCAAGCTACCGCTTGCTTTCGTTTTGCTGATGCAAAACAATTTGCTCGTTGAACTTTTTCACTCACAAATCCACGAGCTTCGCTCGTATTTATTTTGCTGACGCAAAATGATTTGTTCGTTATAAGATGCGTTAAAAACAAATGTCTGTGCGTAGCACAGCCGCTTGTTTTCTCCTGCAAACACTCACAAGCTGCAAGCTACCGCTTGCTATTGTTCTGCTCTGCAGAACTGCTTGTTCGCTGAACTCCATTACTCGCAAATAGCAAGCTTGCGCTTGCTTCCGTTTTGCTGACGCAAAACAATTTGCTCGTTGAACTTTTTCACTCACAAATCCACGAGCTTCGCTCGTATTTATTTTGCTGGCGCAAAATGATTTGTTCGTTATAAGATGCGTTAAAAACAAATGTCTGTGCATAGCACAGCCGCTTGTTTTTAACTTGCATCTTATACATTATAACATCATTCTTTGGGATAGGCTATAAGAAGTTTAGTTTTGAAATGTGGATTTTTACCGAAAAATGCTGGATTTTTGGTTCTATAAAATGGCTAATTTTGGGTATTTTACAAGGTAAATCACAATATATTGATGTTCAATGTTTCACGTGAAACATTATCTTGTGTCCCAATGTTTTTAAAATTTTATTTATTTTTCTACAGGTAATTCTTCATGCATTGTATAAAATAAATTTCTTAAAAAATCTTTATTAGCTACATCTTCCACCAACAGCTTTTTTCTGTTCCTTCATAGAGTAACTTAGATTATATATTCATACCACTCTTCTTCTGTTTTAACAAATCCCACAGATTCAAACATAGACTGGCTCTATTTATTAAAGGAATATATTTGCTTTCACTTTGTCCATTTTCTTTTGCCAGTTTCAACATATCCAGCACACAACGTCTTCCGATATGCCGGTTCTGGTATTCCTTACAAACTACAATGGCGATTTCTCCATTGTCCCTCAATGAAACATCCCCAACTAATTTGCCTTCATATTCTATATAGTAGCAATCCCCATTGGAACTCAGGTAATCGTACATACAATGTAAAAGTTCTAAATCATAAGGTTTATCCCTGTTATCTACTTATTTGCATACATCTAAATCCTGATACCATAGAAAGGAAACCTCATCATTTCTATAATAGGGAATTAGTTTAAGTTCTTTATCTATTATTCTTTCTAATTTAATCTACTTTTTAACATATTCCTTTTTAATGCTTAGTCCATTTATAATTTAATGCATCTTATTTTCAGGTATATTATCTTTCAAAAAATAAGTATACTTAAAGAATTATATATATTCAAAATATATTGAAAACAATCTATCACATTATTCGAAGCCATGCTATATAAATCAATACCTGTCTTGGGGTTACCTCATTATTAACATAAATAACAAACATCTGCTTTATAAATAATTCTCCAGCTCCTTATTATTAACAACATACCGCTAAATATAGGTTTTAAAAATGTTTCACGGCATTAGTTTTTAAATGTTTCACGGATTAAATCACAAGATATAGATTTAGAAAGTTTCACGTGAAACATTATCTTGTGTTTTTAAATCCACAAATATATTAAAAACCGCAATGTTTCACGTGAAACATTACGGTTTTTATTTCTAATTCAAGGATACTAAATCATTTCTGATTGCGAATACTGCAGCCTGCGTTCTATCCGTTACTTCTATCTTCTTGAAAATATTGAAAATATGATTTTTTACGGTTCGCTCACTTATTTCTAAGGTAGTAGCTATCTCCCTATTGGAGTTTCCGAATGCAATACTCTTGAGAACTTCCAGTTCTCTCTTTGTTAACGACTTTATTTTATCTAATTCTTCATTTTTCTTTTCTATCTTAGAATTTAATAAAGGCAATAGTTCTTTCTGAATAAAGCTTTCTCCGTGAATTATTAAATCAATAGCTTCTTTTAATTCTTCAAACTTTATATTTTTTGAGGCATAACCATCTGCTCCTATTTCAATTGCTCTCAGCAGGTAATCTATTTCATTATGCATTGTCAGTATCATTACCTTAATAGGTATTTCTTTGCTGCGGATTTCCTGTAATACTTCCAATCCGTTTTTATTTGGCATATTTATATCGAGCAATAAAATATCCGGCAATTTTTCATTTAACTTATTTAGACAATCTATACCATCCTGTGCTTCGGAAATTACTTTCATGGAACCATCAAATTCCAGTAAATTCTTCAGTCCATCCCTTATCAATGCAAAATCATCTACTATCATAATTTTTGTTTTCTTATTTTTCATATATTCCCTCCCTTATATAATTTTACTCCCTAAAATTAATAATTATGATATTGGTATTCTGACTGTTATTTTAGTTCCCCCTTCATCACTTTGAATGTCTAAACTTCCCCCTAACAATTGTGCTCTTTCTTTCATTATAGATAAACCATAATGATTGGACTTATGTTCAGCTTCCCCCTGAAATCCAATACCATTATCTTTTATGAATAAATAGTAGTCGTTTACCTCCTTCATAAATTTTACCTGTAATACATTTCCCTTAGAATGTACCACTGCATTATTGCAGGCTTCCCGTATAATACGAAAAATAGAAATTTGTAAAGTAGTATTTTCTATTTTATCAGGACTAATTTCTATATCATAAGTATAATCAGGATACCTTTCTTTTAACTTATCAAAAAAATCTTCTACTGATTTTTGAAATCCTACATCATAGAAATGTATAGGATGAATACTATATATGATATCCCTCAATTCTTCCATCATATTCCGTAAGTTTTCGTCCATTGAGGTAAGCTCCACTTTTGCACGTGAAACATCCATTTCCAGATATCTTTTTATCAATTCTACTTTATAAATCAGATAAGATATATTCTGTAAAGTAGTATCGTGCAAATCCTGGGCAATTCTTTTTCTTTCTTTAACCTGCACATCTATAATAGAATAATTTGATTTTATTTTCTTTTCCTGTTTTTCATCCAGTGCATCTTCCAATGCTTCCAGATAAACTTTAATTTTCTTCAGCCTTTCCCTTAAATAACTGTTAGTATTCTGAAGCTTTTCTATTTTCGCCTTGTTGTTCTCAATTTCTTTCTTCTGGGTATTCAATACATTTCTCGGACTGAATACCTTGAAGTCATCGGTTTCCTTATTATATAACTGGTCAAGATAATCTGTTGTTTCCTCTATAGAAAACTCATTTTCTTTAATTTCACTTTCCAGAAGCTCTGCTTCATCTAAAAAGCTCTGATAGATTTCCAGTAAAGATGTCTTACGCTCATTTGCCATATTTACCTAACCTCCGGGTAAAAATGTCTGCAAAGCAGTACGGTTGTCAGTGTAAAGGTTCTTTTGCAGGAAGTCCTGCTTTACGAGGATATTTTTTCGGACAGGCAGCAACCTTTTCAATTGCAAAAAGATTACGGTAAATATCAGAGTCCGGAAGATAAATTTCCGTCTGGCTCTTTACTTTACCACCCAGAATGGCAATAGCCTTTTCTGCCTGTTTCATTTCTTCCGTAATTTTTTCGGATTTATAAGAAATGAACATACCACCTACCTTTACAAAAGGTAAACAAAATTCTGACAGTGTTGTCATATTTGCTACTGCACGGGAAACGCACAAATCAAACTTTTCCCGGAGTAAAGAAGGTTTCGCATAATCTTCTGCACGTCCGTGTATGGTATCTATATCTGTAAGAGATAATTCTTCTATGACTGCATTTAAAAATTTAACACGTTTCTGCAAAGAATCCAAAAGAGTAATTTTTAAATTAGGAAAAGCTATTTTTAACGGCAGACCTGGAAATCCGGCACCGGTTCCAATATCAATTACAGAAATATCACCGGATAAATCGTATGCCTTCACTAAAGAAAGACTGTCAATAAAATGCTTCTTCATCACTTCATCATAATCGGTAATGGCCGTTAAATTCATAACTTCATTCCATTCCGTAAGCATCTCATAATAACGGATAAATTTCTGAATTTGTTCCGGTGTCAATGTGATGCCTAATTCCTTTAAGTCTGCTTCAAACTGTTCGGTCCGATACATTAAAAATCCATGCCTTTCCTGTTACTATTATTTATGCTGATGGTTTCTTTGCTCTAAATATACCAGCAGAACAGAAATATCTGCCGGAGATACACCGGAAATTCTGGAAGCCTGTCCCACGGAAACCGGACGGAACTCCTTTAATTTCTGTCTTGCTTCAATACGAAGACTGGGTACTTCATCATAATCAATGTCCACAGGTAAAAGTTTCTTTTCCATTTTCTTATACTGCTCCACCTGACGGGACTGTCTTTCAATATAGCCTTCGTATTTCAATTCTATTTCTACCTGTTCTACCACATCTTTTGGCAGTACAGGTCTTTTCTCATCAATTTCCGCAAGCAGTTCATAGGATAATTCCTGTCTGCACATAAGATCAGCCAAAGAAACAGCATTCTTCAAAGGATTGCTTTCATGTGCTGTAAGAAATTCCTGAATTTTCTGGGAACCGCCCACTTTGGTATTTTTAAGACGTTTAATTTCTTCTTTGATAAGTTCTTCCTTGCGCAGAAGCTTCTCGTAATCTTCTTTTGAAACAAGACCTGCTTCATAACCGATTTTCCGAAGTCTTAAATCTGCATTGTCCTGTCTTAAAAGCAGACGATATTCTGCACGGGAGGTCATCATACGGTAAGGCTCCCTGTTGTCCTTCGTAACCAGGTCATCAATTAGTACACCTATGTAAGCCTGCGACCTGTCCAGTACAATTTCCTGTTTACCGAGCAGGGAAAGAGCTGCATTAAGTCCGGCCATCAGTCCCTGGGCTGCTGCTTCTTCGTAGCCGCTGCTTCCGTTAAACTGACCGCCTGCATAAAGACCGTTTACCTTTTTGAAAGCCAGTGTGGGATAAAGCTGTTTTGCGTTAATACAGTCATACTCGATTGCATAAGCATTTCTTACAATTTTACAATGTTCCAGTCCCGGCACCGTCCGATACATGGCAAGCTGTACTTCCTCAGGTAAAGAAGAAGACATACCTCCCACATACATTTCATTGGTATGCAGACCTTCAGGTTCAATAAATACCTGATGTCTGTCCTTATCTGCAAACTTTACAACTTTATCTTCGATAGAAGGACAATATCTTGGACCTGTACCCTCTATAATACCCGCATAAATGGGGGATCTGTCAAGATTAGACCGAATAATTTCGTGTGTTTTTTCATTTGTATAAGTCAAATAACAGGAAATCTGCTCTTTTTGAATGGATTCCGGATCAGTGGAAAAAGAAAAAGGAACAATTTCCTTATCACCGAACTGTTCTTCCATCTTGGAAAAATCAATACTTCTCTTATCCATTCTGGCAGGAGTACCGGTTTTAAACCGGCGAAGCTCAATGCCCATTTCCTTTAAGCTGTCCGGAAGATGGTTCGCCGGCTGCAGCCCGTTGGGACCGGTATAAGTAATGGCTTCTCCGCAAAGACACCTTGCCCTTAAATAAGTACCGGTGCATAAGACAACTCTTTTACATTCATAAACAGCTCCCGAATAGGTAACCACACCGGTCACTTTTTTCTTAAGCTCCTTTGTATCCTTATCTTCTTCCTCTTCCCATAAAATCTCACAGACCTCTGCCTGCTTGATGGTAAGGTGATCCTGATTTTCCAGAACCTTACGCATAGCTCTGGAATATTCTGCCTTGTCTGCCTGTGCACGAAGGGAATGTACTGCAGGTCCTTTGGAAACATTCAGCATTTTGGATTGAATAAAAGTTTTATCAATATTTTTTCCCATTTCTCCGCCGAGAGCATCTATTTCTCTTACCAGATGTCCCTTGGAAGAACCGCCTACATTGGGATTGCAGGGCATCAGAGCAATACTGTCCACACTTACCGTAAAAATAACGGTTTCCAGTCCCAGCCTTGCACATGCCAGAGCCGCTTCACAACCGGCATGACCGGCACCTATGACACAAACATCTACTTTATCCATGATAAAACGTTTTTTTTCATCCGCTGACATTTTTATAACCATGCCTTTCATAACTTATTTTCATATTATAACATACACTTCTTATTTTCCCATACAAAACTTTGAAAAAATCTCATCTACTAAATCATCGGAAACCTCTTCTCCGATAATATTACCCAGAGAAATATAGGCATTCATTAAATCAATAGAATAAAAATCTTCCGGCATATCGTCTTCCAGACTTTTTTTAACCATTAAAAATGATTCTTTTGCCTGTTGTAAAGCTTCCTTGTGACGCAGGTTTGTAATATAAATTTCATTTTCAAAAGAAATTTTTCCTTCAAAAAACATGTCCTTGATAAGCTTCTTGAATTCTTCGATACCGGAAGCTTCCTTTGCGGAAATCTTCACGATGGGAATTTCTATATCTTGCAGAAAATTTCTTATATCCTCTTCTGAAATTACCTGGCTTAAATCGGACTTATTCATCAGAAGAATAGCTTTTCTGTCCCTTAAAATAGCTCTTATTTCTTCATCGTTTTCATCAAAGGGAACGGAAGAGTCCACCATGTATAAAAGTAAATCCGCTTCCCCCGCATATTTTCTGGCTTTTTCCACACCTATTTTTTCCACGGTGTCCTCTGTTTTGCGAATACCGGCGGTGTCTATTACATTTAAAGCTATGCCGTCCAGTCTTATCTGTTCCTCCAGAACATCACGGGTGGTTCCGGCAATGTCCGTTACAATCGCTTTTTCTTCACCGGACAAAACATTTAAAAAAGAAGATTTACCGGCATTTGGTTTTCCTAAAATAACGGTTTTAATACCTTCCTTTAAGAACTTGCCGTCCTTAGATGAAGAAATCAGCTTATCTGTTTCTTTTAACAATTCTTCTATTTTTTCAGAAAGTCTTTCCGGGTAACCTTCCAGACTGATATGTTCGGGGTCATCTAAAGCGGATTCAATAAAAGCGATTTCATAAATGACTTCACTTCTCATTTCTTTTATCTTATTGGAAACAGCTCCCTTTAATTGGCTCACAGAAGACTTTAATGCTAATTCATTCTGTGCATGAATAACATCCATTACCGCTTCCGCCTCGGAAAGATCCATTCTTCCGTTAAGGAAAGCCCTTTTTGTAAACTCTCCGGGCTCGGCCATTCTTACTCCTGTCCGTAACACTCTTTCCAGAATCCGCTGCATCATAAGAACACCGCCATGACAGTTAATTTCCACGGTGTTCTCTGTAGTATAACTTTTCGGGGCAAGCATAACGCTTACCATCACTTCATCCAGAATATTACCCTCTTCATCCGTTACAAAACCATAATGAATAGTATGGCTTTCTGCATCTTTCAGATGAAACTTACCGTTTTTTGATTTATAAAGTAAATCCGCTTTTTCCACCGCATCCGGTCCGCTGATACGGATAATGCCGATACCGGAGTCCGAAAGCGCCGTTGCAATCGCAGCAATTGTATCTGTATTCATAGTACTGATTCCTTTTAATTTCTAAAAAAATAGGAGCTGCCTCCCTACAAAAGGCAGTCTCTGCCCCGGTACTACAGCTCCATCACATTATTTTTTCAAAGACACAACAACTCTTCTGAAAGGTTCTTCCCCTTCACTGTGTGTGGTTACATATCTGTCATTCTGTAATGCTGAATGAATAATTCTTCTTTCGTAAGGATTCATAGGCTCTAAAGAAACAGGTCTCTTGGTTCTCTTTACCTTATAAGCAATATTCTTTGCTAAATTTTCCAGAGTTTCTTTTCTTCTCTGTCTGTAATTTTCGGTATCTAATTTAACACGGATATAATCTGCCTGGCCTCTGTTTACAACTAAGGATACCAAATACTGTAAAGAATCAAGGGTCTGTCCTCTTTTACCGATGAGAATACCGATTTCTTCGCCTCTCATATCAACATCAAGAGCTTTTTCAGCATCGTCGTACTTGGCATCAACTATAACTTCCATTTCCATAGCATCGAATACTTCGCCTAAGAACTTCTTTGCTGCTTCTTCTACTTCCCTTGCATCTACATTGGAAACCTTTACTGTTTCTTTTACAAATGTCTTTTCTTCTTTCAGAACTTCTTTAACAGGTTCTTTTACGGTTTCTTTGACAATTTCTTTATCTTCTTTTACTCTTGCCTTAATGAGAGCGGGCTTTGCTCCGATTCCTAAAAATCCGGAAGAACCTTCTTCTAAGACTTCATAATCCAGCTTATCACTTGTTACGAAAAAATCCTGACATGCCGCTGTAATGGCGTCATCCACTGTTTTTGCTGAGAACTCTTTATATTCCATCCCAAATACCTCCTATGAAATTTTAACGAAATTAGTTTTTATTGTTTCTTTCATTGTAATCTTTTACAAGATTTGCTTTCGCCATCAGACTTCCTGGCTTTGCTCCGGTGGAAGAAGTCTTTTTAACTTCCTTATTATCTGTATTGGCATTCTTTGTGTCCGTGGTCTTAGCGGTATAATTCTTAGTGCTTACGGTACCACCCATATTCTTGGTATTCATATTGGCATACTGCTGAAGCTTCGCCTGATTTTTTTCAAGCTTTTCCATCTTCTTGGCACTCTTGTCTGCATTTTTGGCAATGACTTCATCCAAATCCATTTTATCGATATGTTTATTAATAACAACCTGCTGCACACTTCTTACCAGGGAACCACTGATCCAGTAAAGACCGAGACCTGCCGGCAATGTATAGCAGAAGAAGGCTGACATGATAGGCATAATCATATTCATGGTCTTCATGGAAGATGCCATGGTATCCGTCATATCACCGTTGCCGTTTCCGGTTTCCTGCTTCGGCATCAGCATTACATTGACCCATTGGGTAACGGCTGACAGAACAGGAATAGCAATGGCAATAATTAACATAGCCACGGTAATCTTTCCTGCATTACCGGAATTGAAAAAGGAAGTAACCACAGAGGAAGGAGAATTTGCAAGACTAAAACCTTTTACCAGAAAGGAATTGTACTTTTCAATCTGGCTCATACCCTCTGCAACGGTTGCGTTACCTGCAAAATTGCTGTTTATAAATACTTCTACATCGGAATAATTGACTCTGTTTAAGGCATTGATCAAAGTGCTTTCCGTTACGTTATCCACATTGGTTACATAGGTGGAAGCACCCTTTACACTTTCCACAAATGCGGAAACCTTTCCGCTGCTGATGATTTCACCTGCCACACTGCTGAAAGCGGCACCAATCTTGGTTACATAAGAAGGAATGCTGTAAATTACTTCATACAGTGCAAACAGAATAGGCATCTGAATAAAGAGCTGCAGACAGCTGCCGGTAGGGGAAACGCCGTACTTTGCGTAAACCGCCTGGGTTTCCGCATTCATCTGCATCTGGGAATCGGTATCGGTACGATTTTTGTATTTATTACGGATAGCCTGTAATTCCGGATTCATCTTGGCAGATAATTTGGAGAACTTCTGCTGTTTAATGGTAAGGGGCATCATCAATAAATAAACGATGATGGTAAATAAAAAAATAGCAAGTCCGATATTTGGGATACCAATCAAATCAAGCACATTGAAAAGTGCGTTCATGACTTGTCCAAGTAACCAGGCAACCTGCTTAATAATCGGTAAATTACCACAACTGGTTAAAACAATACTTGTCATCTTTTTCCTTTCTGCTGAAAAAATCAAGGAACAGGATCATATCCCCCTTTAGAGAAAGGATTGCACCTGCATATTCTCCAGACAGCAAGCGCTCCGCCCTTCAGGGCTCCGTATTTTTCCACTGCCTCCAGTCCGTACTGGGAACAGGTAGGATAATAGGGGCATTTTGTATGCTTCATGGGAGAAATATATTTCCTATAGAATTTTATGACACTGATTAAAAATTTTTTCATAAATATACTTTAATTATTTCGTGTAGCTTTGCCAGATGAAGAAGTGCGCTTTCGATTTCGTAATATCCGACCTCCGCCGCTCCTTTTCTCGCAACCACCACTATATCCAAACCACTATTGAATATATTTTCATGCAACCGGTAGCTCTCTCTCAAAAGCCGGGTTACATGATGCCTTACGACACTGTTACCTACTTTTTTACTGACGCTTATTCCCACCCTGTTTATACCTAAGCCATTTTCCTTTACATACATTACAAGGTATTTATTGGAGCGGAACCTGCCGTTTTTATAAACAAACTGAAACTGATGATTTTTTTTTAGTGATTCCGAAAACTGCATTCGTTAACCATGCCTTTCTCACTAATAAGAGAAATAGGTCACATTGCTGTGACCTATGCGGATAATTTATGTCTTCCTTTTGCACGTCTTGCTGCCAAAACCTTTCTTCCGCCGGGAGTACTCATTCTGGCTCTGAATCCATGAACCTTAGATCTGGATCTCTTCTTAGGCTGAAATGTCATCTTCATACTTTAACACCTCCTCTTTCATAACCTTATATATAAAGGTATTCTGATATTCATTTTATTGGAAAATAGCATATTGATTGTACTTAATAAACAGCGCAATGTCAAGCAAAATCAAGGTTTTTTTTCATTAAAAAAAAATTTTTAAAGTTATCCACAGGCATTTTATCCACCTTTTTTTTACCGTAAAAAATCCACATATTGTGTATAACTTGTGGATAACTTTGCTTTTGGGTGTGTATCTTGTGTTTAAAACATAATTTTTTTATTTATTTTCGGGCATTTTTTATGTGATTATATTTTTCGGAGTTATACACATATTTTCCTTTTATTCTTTCCTGAAAGTGGACTTATAAACAGAGTTATCAACATATTGTGGATAACTTTGCTGATAACTTCCATTTGAATTATTTCAGGATTTATATTATTATGGTAAATAGGGCAAAGTTTCGGAAAGGCATGGTTTTAAAATGGATTTTATTAGTGAAAAATGGGATGAAATAACGGACAAAATGCGGAACGAATTCAATATTTCCAATGTTTCCTTTGAAACATGGATTAAACCGCTGAAGGAATGCTGCGTCAAGGAAGACGTGGTTTACATTATTATTCCGGATGTCAATGCAGGTATGTCCGAATATATTAACTCCAAATACAAATCCCTGTTCCAGGTCACCATCTCGGAGATGTTTGACCATACTTATAATGTAGAATTTGTGATTGAAAAAGATGTTTCTTCTTTATTAAAAGGGGAAGAGTATACTACACCCTCTCCCGTTTACAATATCAATTATGAAGCAGCCAATTTAAATCCCAAATATAAATTCGATACCTTTGTAGTCGGAAGCAACAACAAGTTTGCACATTCTGCCTGCCTTGCGGTAGCGGAATCTCCCGGAAAAGCATACAACCCTCTTTACCTTTACGGAGGAGCCGGGCTGGGCAAGACCCACCTTATGCATTCCATCGGACATTTCCTTTTGGAAAAGGACTCTGACACTAAGGTGCTCTATGTCACTTCCGAAGAATTTACCAACGAAGTAATAGAGTCCATCCGTAGCGGTAATGCGGCAGCCATGACAAAGCTCCGCGACAAATACCGTACCGTGGATGTGCTGATGGTCGATGACGTACAGTTTATTATAGGTAAGGAAAGTACGCAGGAAGAATTTTTCCACACCTTCAACGTCCTGCATGCTGCCGGCAAACAGATTGTTCTTTCATCCGATAGACCTCCCAAAGAAATGGAAACTCTGGATGAACGTTTCCGCTCCCGTTTTGAATGGGGACTGATTGCCGATATCCAGCCGCCCGATTACGAAACCAGAATGGCTATTCTTCGTAAAAATGCGGAAAACTGCTCCATGCAGATTGACGAAGACATTATCAACTATATTGCTACCAACATCAAGTCCAACATTCGGGAACTGGAAGGCGCCTTCAACAAGATTATCGCTTTCTCCAAATTAAATAAGGTAAATCCTTCCTTAGAGCTTGCGGAAGAAGCCTTAAAAGACATCATTTCCCCGGACAAGCAGAAGGAAATTACACCGGAGCTTATTATTAATGTAGTTTCCGAACATTTCGGTGTGAAGCCGGAGGACATTGTTTCCAAGAAGAGAACCGCAGATCTCGCTCTTACCAGACAGATTGTCATGTATCTGTGCAGGGAATACACGGACCTCTCCTACCAGAACATTGCCAAGATATTAAACAAAAAGGATCACACCACCATTATCCACGGTGTGAATACCATTGCCGACGGCATAAAAACGGACGAGGACTTAAATAACAAGATCGATATTATTAAGAAGAAACTGAGTCCGGTTTAACTTTTTTATCAACACCTCTCTTCTTTTTTCAGAAAGTTGTCCACCTTTTTCAGTGGTTATACTGTGGGTAACCTGTGTAAAAAGAAGAAAGACATGTGAATAAGTTTTTAGACCTTTTTAAGGGCTTCAGAAACGGTGTGAATAAGTTCAGAGTTATCCATATGCTGTTTTGGGCTTTTCCACCATGTTGTACTATCATTTTTTCCTTATAAATGCTATAATAAAGAGAGTTTTACACATATCAACATCCATTACTAAGGATACTCTTAAATATTTATATATTTATTTATAAAAGCGCACGCTTGCAGTTACTTGTTTTCAGAGAAGGGAGTTATACACAATGAAGTTTATTTGTTCCAAACAGAGTCTTTTAAATGGTTTGCAGATTGTTTCCAAAGCGGTTCCCAATAAAACTACCATGTCTATTTTAGAATGTATTCTGGTAGAAGCAAAGGACGGTACTATTAAATTTACCGCAAATGATATGGAGTTAGGTATAGAAACCGTGATTGAAGGTAATATTCTGGAAAAAGGTACCATTGCCCTGGATGCCAAAATTTTCCTTGATATTGTAAGAAAGCTTCCCGACAATGATGTTACCATTGAAACAGACGACAGCTTTAAGACCATTATTACCTGTGAAAAAGCTAAATTTACGATTATTGCCAAATCAGGAGAGGATTTCTCCTATCTTCCTTCCATTGAGAAGAACGACTGTGTGGTAATTTCCCAGTACACCTTAAAAGAAGTGGTAAGACAGACCATCTTTTCCATTGCGGATAACGACACCAATAAGATTATGACCGGTGAACTCTTCGATATTAACGGTTCCGAACTGAAGGTAGTTTCCCTGGACGGACACAGAATTTCCATCCGTAAGATTGATCTAAAGAATGAATACACTTCCAAGAAGGTTATAGTTCCCGGCAAGACCTTAAACGAAATCAGCAAGATTTTACCCGGAGATGCGGATAAGGACGTAAACATCTTCTTTACCCAGAAGCATATTTTATTTGAATTTGAAAATACGGTTGTAGTTTCCAGACTGATTGAAGGCGAATACTTCAAGATTGAGCAGATGCTTTCCAGTGATTACGAAACTAAGGTAAGGATTAACAAGAAAGAATTGTTAAGCTGTATCGACAGAGCTACCCTTTTAGTAAAAGAGGGAGATAAAAAGCCCATTATTATTACCATAGGCGACGGCTCCATGGAATTAAAAATAAATTCCATCATCGGCAGCATGAACGAAGAAATAGACATTGAAAAGAGCGGACGTGATATGATGATTGGTTTCAATCCCAAGTTCTTAATAGATGCCCTTCGTGTCATTGATGATGAAGAAATTGATATTTATCTGGTAAATCCGAAGGCTCCCTGCTTCATCAAGGATGCAACCGAGAGCTATATCTATCTGATTTTACCTGTAAACTTTACGACAGTCAGCTAAATTTTAAAAAAAATTTCAGGGACTTGAAAGGAAAAAACATGGAAACTCTTTATTTAAGAGATGATTTTATTAAGCTGGGACAGGCTCTGAAAGCGGCAAATTTATGTGAGTCCGGTGTGGATGCCAAATTTGCTGTTCAGGATGGTCTTGTAAAAGTAAACGGTGAGGTGGATGAGCGCCGCGGCAGAAAGCTTTACGACGGAGATATCGTCGAATTTGAAGGAAAACAGATTAAAATTAGTAAAGGATAAAGACTTTGATTATTAAGAGACTGGAACTGGCGGATTACAGAAATTATGAATTTCTTGATATTCAGTTCGATAAGGGAACCAATATCCTTTACGGAGACAATGCGCAGGGAAAGACCAATATTCTGGAGTCCATTTATGTAGCAGCCACTACAAAATCTCATAAAAGCAGCAAAGACAAAGAGATTGTAAATTTTAATAAAGAGGAAGCGCATATCCGCACCTACCTGGAAAAAGAGGGTGTGGAAACGAGAGTGGATATGCATCTCCGCAAGAATAAATCCAAGGGAATTGCCATTGACGGTAACAAGATAAAAAAAGCGGCAGATTTGCTTGGGCTTTGCAATGTTGTGTTTTTCTCACCGGAGGATCTGAGCATCATAAAAAACGGTCCGGCGGAGAGAAGAAGATTTGTGGATATGGAACTGTGCCAGCTGGACAGCTTTTATCTTTACAATCTGAACCATTACAATAAGATTGCCAATCAGCGCAATAAGCTGTTAAAGGATTTATATTTCCGCCCGGATTTGAAGGATACCCTGATGATCTGGGACTCCCAGCTCGTTTCTTTCGGTAGCAAAATCATTGAAAGAAGAAAAGTGTTTGTGGAGCAGTTAAACGAAATTATTTATGACATACATAAGAGGCTTTCCGGTGATAAGGAAGAGCTTAAAATTGTATATGAACCGGATGTGGAGATTGAAAATTTTGAGGCGTCCCTGCGGGCGGCTCAGGATAAGGATATCAAGTTAAAGCAGACCACGGTAGGTCCTCACAGAGATGACTTTTCGTTTTATGCAAACGGCATTGACATCCGCAAATTCGGTTCCCAGGGACAACAGAGAACGGCGGCTCTTTCCCTGAAGCTATCGGAAATAGAGCTGATAAAAAAGATTACGAAGGATACGCCCATCCTTTTACTGGATGATGTGTTGTCCGAGCTTGACAGCAACAGGCAGAATTTCCTCTTAAACGGTATAGGAGACATTCAGACCATTATTACCTGTACGGGTCTTGAGGAATTTGTCAACAACAGAGTGGAAATGAATAAGATTTTCAAGGTTTCAAACGGAGTTGTTACTTCAGAAAATTAAATTTTGAAGCGGCAGCCGCCTTCGGCGGCGGATTGGAGGATAAATGAGTGAGGAAGTCTTAAACAATACAGCAGTGGAAAATGAATATGGAGCCGACCAGATTCAGATTTTGGAAGGATTGGAAGCTGTAAGAAAAAGACCGGGTATGTATATTGGTTCTACCTCTTCAAGAGGTCTGCATCACCTTGTTTATGAAATCGTGGACAATGCGGTGGATGAAGCTCTTGCAGGTTATTGTGATACCATCGAAGTCACCATAAATTCCGACAATTCCATTACGGTTATCGATAACGGCCGCGGTATTCCCGTCGGTATCAACCACAAAGCCGGTATTGCGGCGGTGGAAGTGGTATTTACCATTCTGCATGCGGGCGGTAAATTCGGCGGCGGAGGATACAAGGTTTCCGGTGGTCTGCACGGTGTAGGCGCATCCGTTGTAAACGCTTTGTCCGACTGGCTGGAAGTAGAAATCTGTCAGGACGGAAAGGTTTATAAACAGCGCTATGAAAAAGGCCATACCTGCTATCCTTTAAAGCAGATTGTCACCTGTGAAAAAGAAAAGACCGGTACCAAGGTTACCTTTAAGCCGGATGCCACTATTTTCCAGGAAACTACCGTTTATGATTTTGATGTTTTAAAGACAAGACTTCGGGAAATGGCTTTCCTTACCAAGGGTCTTCGCATTATTTTGAAGGACACCCGTGTAGCGGATGATACTCATGAAAATGCACAAATCCAGACACTTTTAGAAAGAGCCTACGAAGACAGGGAAAATGACGACAGCGAAAATATGGAAGTTTTCCCCGATGACGAGAAGGAAAGAGAAGAAGAAAAAGAAGAGTTCAAGAATAAAAAAGAGCGTGTCATGGAGTTCCATTACGAAGGCGGTATCAAGGAATTTGTTACCTACTTGAACAGAAGTAAGGAAGCTCTTTATGAAAATGTGCTTTATTTTGAAGGCACCAAGAACAATGTATACGTGGAAGTGGCTTTCCAGCACAACGATTCTTACACCGAGTCCGTATACAGTTTCGTAAATAACATCAATACTCCGGAAGGCGGTACCCATTTACAGGGATTTAGAAATGCCATCACCAAAACTTTCAACGATTATGCAAGAAACGCCAAGCTTTTGAAGGATAGTGAAGCGAATCTTTCCGGTGAAGATATAAGAGAGGGTCTGACGGCAATTATCAGTGTCAAGATTGAGGAGCCCCAGTTTGAAGGTCAGACCAAGCAGAAGCTCGGCAACTCCGAAGCAAGAACCGCTGTGGACAATATTGTTTCCGAGCAGCTTACTTATTACTTAGAGCAGAACCCCAACATTGCCAAGACCATCTGTGAAAAATCCATTCTGGCGCAGAGAGCAAGGGAAGCGGCAAGAAAGGCAAGAGAGCTTACCAGAAGAAAAACGGCTCTGGAAGGTATGTCTTTGCCCGGAAAATTAGCGGACTGCTCCGATAAGGATCCGAAAAACTGCGAAATTTATATCGTCGAAGGAGATTCCGCGGGCGGCAGCGCCAAGACGGCAAGAGCCCGTGCAACCCAGGCAATTCTTCCCCTTCGAGGAAAAATTTTGAATGTGGAAAAAGCAAGACTGGACAAGATTTATGCCAATGCGGAAATCAAGGCTATGATTACCGCGTTCGGTACCGGTATCCATGAAGACTTTGATATCAGCAAGCTTCGTTACCACAAAATCATCATCATGACCGATGCCGATGTGGACGGCGCCCATATCAGTACCCTGCTGCTTACGTTCCTTTACCGTTTCATGCCGGAGCTGATTAAACAGGGACATGTTTACCTGGCACAGCCTCCTCTTTACAAGTTAGAGAAAAACAAAAAAGTATGGTATGCCTACAGCGATGAAGAACTAAATAAAATTCTGGAAGAAGTAGGCCGCGACCAGAACAATAAAATTCAGCGTTATAAAGGTCTGGGCGAAATGGATGCGGAACAGCTCTGGGAAACCACCATGGACCCGGAAAGAAGAATTCTTCTCCGCGTCAATATCGACGAGGAAACCGAGTCGGAAATAGACCTTACCTTTACCACCCTTATGGGCGACAAGGTAGAACCCAGAAGAGAATTCATTGAAGAGAACGCAAAGTTTGTTAAGAATTTGGATATCTGATAGAAAAAATGTATCCTGATAAAGCCCTTTTAGGGCAGATTGAGAGGGAATATGCAAGACAATATTTTTGACCAGATTCAGGAAGGAAACCAGTTTGACAAGGTTCATGTAGTGGATCTTAAGAAAACGATGGAAACCTGTTATATTGATTACGCCATGAGTGTTATCGCGGCAAGAGCCCTTCCGGATGTAAGAGACGGATTAAAGCCCGTACAGAGAAGAGTTCTTTATTCCATGATTGAACTTAACAACGGTCCCGACAAGCCCCACCGTAAGAGTGCCCGTATTGTCGGTGATACCATGGGTAAATACCATCCCCACGGTGACAGCTCCATTTACGGTGCATTGGTAAACATGGCGCAGGATTGGAACTTCCGTTATCCTCTTGTAGACGGTCACGGCAACTTCGGCTCTATGGACGGTGACGGCGCGGCGGCAATGCGTTACACAGAAGCCCGTCTTTCTAAAATTTCCATGGAATTGCTTGCGGATATCAACAAAGATACCGTTGATTTTATACCGAACTTCGATGAAACAGAAAAAGAACCGGTTGTTCTTCCCAGCCGTTTTCCTAACCTTTTAGTAAACGGCACCACGGGTATTGCCGTAGGTATGGCTACCAATATTCCTCCTCACAACCTTCGTGAGGTGGTAAAGGCAGTTGTAAAAATCATCGACAACAGGGTGGAAGAAGGCAGAGATACCGAAATCGAAGAAGTGCTGGATATTGTAAAAGCACCGGATTTCCCCACCGGCGGTCTGATTTTGGGTACCAGAGGCAGCGAAGAAGCTTACCGTACCGGCCGCGGCAAGGTAAGAGTGCGTGCGGTTACCAATATTGAAACCCTGCCCAACGGCAAGTCCCAGATTATCGTAACCGAGCTTCCTTACATGGTAAACAAGGCAAACCTCATCCAGAAGATTGCCGAGCTTGTAAAATTAAAGAAAATCGACGGCATTACCGACCTTCGCGACGAGTCCAACCGTGAAGGTGTAAGAGTAGTGATTGAGCTGAGAAGAGATGTCAATGCCAACGTAATCTTAAACCTTCTCTACAAGCACACTCAGTTACAGGATACCTTTGGTGTCATTATGCTGGCGCTTGTCAACAACGAGCCCAAGGTTATGAACCTTCTGGACATCCTGAAAAATTACTTAAAGCATCAGGAAGATGTCGTAACCAGAAGAACTAAATACGATTTGAATAAGGCAGAAGAAAGAGACCATATTTTACAGGGTCTTTTAAAAGCCCTTGATTACATTGACGAAGTGATTTCCATTATCCGCAGCAGCGCCAATGCGCAGGTTGCCAAAGAAAGATTGATGGAGCGCTTTGAATTGAGCGACGCACAGGCACAGGCAATCGTTGATATGCGTCTGCGTGCTCTGACAGGTCTGGAAAGAGAAAAGTTAGAGAACGAGCATGCAGAGCTGGTAAAGAGAATTGCCGAATTAAAGGCTATTTTAGGAGATGAAAATATCCTGCTTGGCGTTATCAAAACAGAAATTACCGCCATTGCCGACAAATACGGCGATGACAGAAGAAGTAAAATCGGCTACGATGAATTGGATATTTCCATGGAGGACCTGGTTCCCAGAGGAAATACCGTCATTGCCATGACAAAATTAGGCTATATCAAGCGTATGACCGTGGATAATTTCAAAGCCCAGAACAGAGGCGGCAAAGGAATTAAGGGTATGCAGACCATTGATGAGGACTACATCGAGGACCTTCTCATGACAACTACCCACCACTACCTGAATTTCTTTACCAATCAGGGCAGGGTTTACCGCTTAAAGGCTTATGAAATCCCCGAAGCGGGCAGAACCGCAAGAGGCGTTGCCATTATCAATCTGCTGAATTTAAATCCGGGTGAAAAGATTACCGCTATGATTCCCATCAGCAACTATGACGACAACAAGAATCTCTTTATGATTACCAAAAAGGGCATCGCCAAAAAGACTCCTCTTATGGAATACAGTAATGTACGCAAGAATGGTCTGGCTGCTATCAATTTAAGGGAAGACGATGAACTGATTGAGGTAAAGGTAACCGATAAGGACAGTGAAATCTTCTTAGTTACCAGGTTTGGTATGTGCATCCGTTTCTTAGAAACCGATGTCAGGGCTACCGGTCGTACCTCCATGGGTGTTATCGGTATGAACCTTTCCGACGGCGACTGTATCGTAGGAATGCAGCTGGCATCCCAGGGCGATTCTTTACTGATTGCTTCCGAAAACGGTCTCGGCAAACGTACGCCCATGGATGAATTTACCGTACAGAAGCGCGGCGGCAAGGGTGTGAAATGCTATAAGATTACCGATAAGACCGGTGACGTGGTCGGCGTAAAGGCAGTAAACGACGACAACGAAATTATGATGATTACCACAGAGGGCATCATCATCCAGCTTCGTGTACAGGAAATTTCCACTTTGGGACGTATAACCTCCGGTGTGAAGCTCATAAACTTAAAAGACGGCGTGAAGGTTGCACAGATTGCGAAAGTGCGGGAGAAAATTGTAAGCGACGACAAAGAGTTTGAAAACATCGAGGATGCCATTGAAGCCTCCGAAGAAACGGAATTCTATGAAGAAGAAGATTCCGAAGAGGATAAAATTTACAAGGGCGACGAAGAGGACTCCTCCGAAGAAGATGATGAGGAATAAGGTTTTATGAAGTTATAAAAAAAGCACTACAAAAGAACAGAGGGTAAAGGGAGAAAGTGATGTTAGAGTATTTAAGAAAAAAGTCCTTTAAGAAATCGTTATGGTTGACGGGTATCGGTCTGATTGCCGGTATTGTACTGCTGGTTATTTTCGGACCGGATTGTCTGAAGGTTCTGAAAGGTCCCATGGATTTTAAGGATCTTACTGCGGATGATCTGGCAAAGAAGCCCTATGTGGTCATTGATTACGATTTTAACTACGGCTGTTTTGCAGAGGAAACCTCTACGCAGACCCAGAACGGCAGAAAAATTTCTTCTCACAGCTCCGGCATGGTTTATGCTATTACCATTCCGGATATCAGAAGTTATTTTAAGTCCGGCGATACCATGGAATTCATGGGTATTTACTTCGGTTCCAGATATTATGACGACCTGGAAGTCATCGAAGACAACATGAGTAATTTCAGTGAAAAATATGACGAGTGGTACAATGATTACAGCATGACCAACGAGGAGCTTTTCTCCACTCTGGACAAATACCTTACCGTAAAAGGTCAGGTGCTTCCCATGGACGATACCATGCTTTATTACTATAAGGATATGTTTGAGGATTACGGCTATTCCAGTGATGAAATCAGGGAATTGTGCCATCCTTATTACATAAAAGTAGACGGCATGCAGCACGGTGGTACGATTTCCGTATGCATCTTCGCTTTCTTAGGTCTGCTTCTTGTTGTGCTGATGATTATTCTGATGGTATATGTGGCAAAGGGCGGTTACTTAAAGAGCATGAAAAAAGTTCTGGCAAAAAAAGGCTCTGCGGAACTGGAAAGAGTCTGTGCCGAATTTGATTCCGGTGTTGATTTTAACAAGGATTTGAAGGTAGGAAGAACCTACATTATCGACAGCGGTTCCATGGTTCCGAAGGCTGTCAGTCTGCAGGATTGTATCTGGGCTTACATGCAGGTAACCAAGAATAAACAGTATTTCATTACGGTTTCCACCACGTATTCCGTAACATTCCGCAGTAAAAACAAGGAAATCAACAGTGTGCTTGTAAAAAATAAGGATGATGCCATGAGACTGCTTGATCTGGTACATGAAAGATTTCCCGGCATTATTCTGGGATATTCCGATGAACTTGCTTTTTTATATAAATCGGATATGAATCAGTTTTTAGCTCTGTATCAGCAGAATGAGGATGCGTCCGGATCACAGATGTAAAATTTTCTGTGTTATTTTCTAAAATATTCTCCTTGCAAAAAGAAACCGGGAATGGTAATATATTTCGGTATTGTATTGTATCTTCCATGAGGAAGAATGATAACAAGGAGGAAAATTAAATATGAACAGCAAAACAAAAAAAATTGTAGGAATTGGACTTCTTACAGCAATTGTGGTTGTACTGCAAAGCCTTGCAGTCGGAATCAAATTCGGTCCCTTTAGTGTTACCTTTGTATTGATTCCTATTGTAGTAGGAGCGGCACTTTATGGATGGATTGCAGGAGCATGGCTTGGATTTATCTTCGGTATGATTGTACTTTTTACCGATGCAGGAGCATTTCTTGCAGTCAGTGTTCCCGGTACCATTGTAACCTGTTTGTTGAAGGGTATTATGGCGGGTCTTGTGGCAGGACTGATCTACAGTGTGCTTAAGAAGGTAAATGAGTATGTAGCAGTACTTGTTGCAGCAATTTCCGCACCTATTGTAAATACCGGTATTTTCTTACTGGGTTGTCGTCTGTTTTTTTACGAAACCATTAAAGGATGGGCTGTTGCAGCCGGATTTGAAAATGCAGGTGCATATATGATTTTTGGTCTTGTAGGATTAAATTTCCTGGTAGAAATGGCTGTAAATGTATTACTTAGTGTTGTGATTGTACGAATTATCAACATCGGCAAGAAAACCTTATTATAATTTATAAATAATAATGAAAGACAAAGGTGTCTTTGAGTATAGGCTCAAAGACACCTTTTTTATGATTAAAATCATAAAACTTATTTTTAAGTGGGAGAAAAAGGAGGAGAAGAAGATGGCAAAGTATATTTTTGTAACAGGTGGTGTTGTTTCCGGTCTGGGAAAAGGAATCACAGCGGCATCTCTTGGCCGTTTGTTAAAAGCAAGAGGACTTAAGGTGGCTTCTCAGAAGCTTGACCCTTACATCAATGTGGATCCAGGTACCATGAGCCCTTATCAGCATGGGGAAGTATATGTAACCGAGGACGGCGCGGAAACCGACCTTGACCTCGGACATTACGAAAGATTTATCGATGAGGACTTAAATAAATATTCCAACCTGACTACAGGTAAGGTATATTCCAATGTTATCGGCAAGGAAAGAAGAGGCGAATATTTAGGAAGCACGGTACAGACCATTCCTCACATTACCGATGAAATCAAGCGTTTCATTTATAACGTAGGTAAAAAAACGGATGCGGATATTGTTATTACGGAAATCGGCGGAACCATCGGTGATATTGAAAGCCAGCCCTTTATCGAAGCTATCCGTCAGTTAGGACATGAAGTGGGCAGTGAAAACTCCCTTTATGTTCATGTAACCCTGGTTCCTTATCTGAAGGCATCCGGTGAACACAAATCCAAACCCACCCAGCACTCCGTAAAGGAACTGCAGGGACTTGGTATTTCTCCTGACATTATTGTACTCCGTACGGACGAGCCCATTACAGATGAAAGCATTTTCCATAAAATTTCCGGCTTCTGTAATGTAAAACCGGACTGTGTCATTGAAAATCTGACACTTCCCATTCTTTACGAAGCACCACTGATGCTGGAAAAGGCAAATCTTTCTTCCATCGTCTGCAGAGAGCTTCATATCGATGCTCCCAATCCGGATTTAACGGAATGGGAAAATCTGATTGAAAGAATTAAAGGACTGAATAATACCGTAACCATCGGACTTGTGGGTAAATATGTGCAGCTTCATGACGCTTATCTTTCCGTTGCCGAAGCGCTTCGTCATGCCGGCTACGAAACCGAAGCGGATGTAAAGATTTCCTGGATTGACTCCGAAACTTTGAAAGAAGACAATTACGAAGAAGTTTTAAGCAAAGTGGACGGCATCATTGTACCGGGTGGCTTTGGCGACAGAGGTATCGAGGGTATGCTGTTAGCTGCCAGATACGCAAGAGAGAAAAAGATTCCTTATTTCGGTATCTGCCTCGGTATGCAGATTGCTGTGATCTCTTTTGCAAGGGATGTGGCAGGTATTAAGGATGCCAACTCCGGTGAATTTGACTTTACCTGCGCTCACAAGGTAATTGACTTTATGGCGGGACAGAGCGATGAAATCGACAAGGGCGGTACCCTTCGTTTAGGCAGCTATCCCTGTGTGATCAAGCCGGGCACCACTATGGAAAAATGTTACGGTAAAACGGAAATAAGGGAAAGACATCGTCACAGATATGAGTTTAACAATGAATACAGAGAAAAATTAGCGGAGTGCGGTCTGATTTTAAGCGGAACCTCACCGGATGAAAGACTGGTAGAAACCGTAGAGCTTGCAGATTCTCCGTTCTATGTCGGTGTCCAGTATCATCCGGAATTCAAGAGCCGTCCCAACAAAGCGCATCCGCTGTTTAAGGGATTTGTAGAAGCATCACTTAAGAATAAAGGTGTCAATCACCTGAACTAAACCGTCTTCTTCGTTGGAGCCGGTTACAAAATCGGCAGCTTCCTTTACCTCGTCCCGGGCGTTTGCCATGGCAACGCCGACACCGCCGTAGGTAATCATGCTGATATCGTTGTAGCCGTCTCCGCAGCAGACAGATTCTTCTCTTTTTAAGCCAATCATAGGCAGCAGCCGGTCGATGGATGCCGCTTTGTCAATGTCTTTGGGCATGATTTCAATGAAATAGGGTTCGGAACGGTAAATACTTAACGTATCCTTAAATTCTTCCTGAAGCATGGCAATGTAAACCTCGGCATCCTTCGGCGGAGCCGTCATCAGACATTTATTCACATCAAAGGTAATATAGTCTACAAAATTGTCAACTTCCTTTACCGGAAGCTGGTTTAATTTTGCCTCCCATTCGATATACTGGTCGATGCCGTTTCCTAAAATAACCGTATCTTTTTCATAGGTAATAATGCCGCATTTATGGGCTTTTGCGAAAGCATACAGCTTTGGAATAACCTCCTTCGGTAGCACCTTCTGGTACATGACCTCTTTGGTCTTACAGTTCATAATGCGTCCGCCGTTGTAGGAAAGAAGGTAGCCGCCGTATTCGTCTAACTTTAATTCTTTCACAAAACGAGCAGCACCGGGAGTGGGTCTCCCGGTGGCTAACATGAGCACATGGCCTGCTTTCTGCATTTCCATGAGCTTTTCCTTTGTTTTGGGTGTGATTTCTTTCTTATCGTTTACCAGTGTTCCGTCAATATCCAGAACCAGAATCTTTTTGTTCATTTTAATACATTCCTTTTACAGCCTGAAATTTCAAGTCTTTTTTATTATGCCGGTTTGTTGTTTTAACCGTGGTTCTGCGCATCTACTACGCTGCCGCCCGCATATTTTTCCCGAAGCTTCGGCTTTTCAATCTTGCCGGTAGGATTTCTGGGAATATCCGCAAAAATAATCTTGCGGGGTCTCTTGTAGCGGGGTAGCGCCTGACAAAGGGTATTGATGTCATCTTCCGTTAAAGTAATGCCCTCTTTCGGCTCGATAATCGCGCAGGCAATTTCGCCGAGGCGCTTGTCGGGCAGGCCGATAACCGCCACATCATGCACACCGCCGTGGGTACGGATAAAATCTTCAATCTGTACGGGGTATAAGTTTTCACCGCCGCTGATGATAACGTCCTTTTTACGGTCTACTAAGAAGATAAAGCCGTCCTCATCCTCCTGTGCCATATCGCCGGTAAAGAGCCATCCGTCCTTTAAGACTTCAGCGGTTGCCTTTTCATCGTGGTAGTAGCAGGTCATGACGCCGGGACCTTTTACGCAGAGCTCGCCGACCTCGCCGCGTTTTACGGTATTGCCGTCCGGATCCACAATTTTCACTTCCCAGCCGTAGCCCGCCTTGCCGATGGCGCCGACCTTATCAATATTATCCACACCTAAGTGTACGCAGCCGGGTCCGATGGACTCGCTTAAACCGTAGTTGGTGTCGTATTTATGATTCGGGAAGTATTCCTTCCACTTTTTAATAAGACTGGGCGGAACGGGCTGTGCACCGATGTGCATCAGACGCCACTGGTCTAATTTATAATCGGAGAGTTTAATTCTGCCGCTGTCGAGAGCCTCTAAAATATCCTGCGCCCAGGGTACTAAAAGCCAGACAATGGTGCACTGTTCCCTGGAAACCGCATCCAGAATATATTCGGGCTTGGTACCTTTTAAGAGAACTGCCTTGCCGCCGGAAATCAGACTGCCGAACCAGTGCATTTTGGCACCGGTATGGTAAAGAGGAGGGATGCACAAAAAGACGTCGTCCTTCGTCTGACCGTGATGGTTCTGCTCTACGCGGGCAGCATGCATCAGACTTTCGTGGTTATGTAAAATTGCCTTCGGGAAACCTGTGGTGCCGGAGGAAAAATAAATAGCGGCATCGTCTTCGTCCGTCAGAGGAATGTTCGGTGACAGGGAAGAGCAGTTTACGGTCATGGACGTGTAGTCCTCCGCAAAGGTCGGGCAGTTGTCGCCTACATAGAAAAGCAGGCGGTTTTTGCTGATACGGTCTGCAATTTCTTCCACACGGCCGATAAATTCGGGACCGAATACTAAAATGTCCACATCCGCCAAATTTACGCAATACTCGATTTCATCGGGTGCGTAGCGGAAGTTCAAAGGCACGGCGAGGGCGCCGGTCTTTAAAATACCGAAATAAATGGGCAGCCACTCTAAGCAGTTCATAAGCAGAATGCCGACTTTATCTCCTTTTTTAATTCCCCTGCTCAAAAGCAAATTTGCAAAACGGTTTGCTTTTTCATTCATGACATGCCAGGTAATCTCACGTCTGTAATGGGTCGTGGGATTTGGCTCCATAAGTTCGTATTCCTTCCAGGTGACGCGGCGGACTTCCTTGACCTCGGGGTTGATTTCCACAAGGCAGATGTCGTTGGCGTATTCCCTGGCGTTGCGTTCCAATAAATCTGTGATTGGCATTTCCCTTCTCCTTAAAATTTAATACTTTAACGCATTTAACAACTAAAGTAAATTATATATAATATTTCGTTTTTTGTAAAGTTTATTTCTTGACTCTACAACGGTTGCGGAGTTTATACTGTCTGTGGTAAATTGAAAAATGTATAGGTATATTTGCAAATATGGTATCTGCGTAAGGAGATGGATTACCGAAAAATTTGCAGGTTACGGAAGGATGATATATATGGAAAAAAATCTTACGACGGGCAGTGTTTTCAAAAATTTAGTTTTGTTTTCCCTGCCCTATCTTCTCTCTTATTTTTTACAGACCCTTTACGGAATGGCGGATTTGTTTATCATCGGGCAGTTTGAAGGAGTAGCCAGCACCACAGCGGTTTCCGTCGGTTCCCAGGTCATGCATATGCTGACGGTTATGATTGTGGGACTTGCCATGGGCACCACGGTAAGCATTGCGCAGAATATCGGCGCCGGTGACAGGAGAAAAGCGGCGCAGGCGGTAGGAAACACGGTTGTTCTTTTTGTTTCCGTGTCCGTTGCCCTGACGGTGCTGCTGCTTTTGCTGGTGCGTCCCATTGTTTCCGTTATGTCTACACCCGCAGAGGCGGTGGAAGGCACGGTTGCATACCTGACTGTCTGCTTTATCGGTATACCTTTTATAACGGCATACAACATTATCAGTTCCATATTCCGCGGAATGGGCGACAGCAGAAGTCCCATGTATTTCATTGCGATTGCCTGCGCGACTAACATTGTGCTGGACTATGTATTCATGGGCGCTCTGCATTTGGGACCTGTGGGCGCGGCGCTCGGCACCACGGTTTCCCAGGCGGTCAGTGTGGCAATTTCCCTTTTTGTCATTTGGAAACGTCACAGCATTCCCCTAAAAAAGAGGGATTTTAAGCCTGAAAAAACGGTAATCGGCAAGATTTTGAAAATCGGCGTTCCCATTGCCGCACAGGACGGGCTGATTCAGGTGGCATTCATTATTATCACCATTATCGCGAACCGCCGTGGATTAAACGATGCGGCAGCGGTCGGTATTGTGGAAAAGTTCATCAGTTTTATCTTCCTGGTGCCTTCCTCCATGCTTTCCACGGTTTCCGCACTGGGCGCCCAGAACATCGGCGCCGACAAGCCGGAGCGGGCAAGACTCACTCTCCGTTACGCTATTCTGCTGGCGGCGGGATTTGGACTTATCGTTTCGGTTCTGATACAGTTTTCGGCGGAGCCCATTGTGGCGTTGTTTACGGATAGAGAGGCAGCAGGCGGCACGGAAGTCATACGGCTGGGTGGTCAGTACCTGAGAGGTTACATATGGGACTGTCTGTTTGCGGGAATTCATTTCAGTTTCAGCGGTTATTTCTGCGCCTGCGGAAAATCCGGGTTGTCGTTCCTTCACAATATCATTGCCATTATGTTTGTGAGGGTGCCCGGCGTTTACCTGACCTCCAAGCTTTTCCCGACGACGCTGTTTCCCATGGGACTTGCCACGGCAACAGGTTCCCTTCTTTCCGTGATTATCTGTATGATTGCGTTTGCGGTGATTACGAAAAAGGCGGGGCGGAAAACGGAAGCAATCGGAGGATAAGGTATGAGTGAAAAAAAGCTGTTTTCCATAGGGGATGTGGCGCGTTTGTTCCACATTAGCGTAAGCAGCCTGCGTCATTATGAAAATGTGGGACTTCTCGCACCGGAGTATACGGACCCTTCTTCGGGGTACCGGTACTATAGTGTGGAGCAGTTTGAGATACTCAATACCATCCGCTATCTGCGTCCGCATCCGCTTCCGCGGCAGCCATACGGAAGCCGCCGCCCAGTACCGCAAACTTTTAGCGTACATTGCGGAGAATAACATGACAATCACTGGATTTTCCAGGGAAATCACCCTGATTGACTACGGCATCACCAACGACACCCGGAAATTCGTGACGGAAATCAGTATACCGGTTGCGGTGAACAGTGGAAGCTTTAAGCAGGCTTGATGCATCCATGACATATTTTTTATTTGTATATTTTATATTTACTTTCATGCTAATATGAATTATTATATTAGCATGAAAGGAGTATTTATATGACTCAGTTTGAAAAATTAGATTTATTGTTGAATGAATGTAGTGGAACCATTCAGACTTTTCAGGTTATAAATAGTGGAATCAGTAAATCTGTGTTTTATGCATATGTGAAGGAACGAGGATTAGAACAAGCTGCGCATGGCGTGTATGTATCTCCGGATACGTGGACAGATGCTATGTACATTTTACATTTACGTTGCAGCCAGGCTGTATTTTCTCATGAAACCGCACTGTTTTTTCATGATTTAACAGACAGAGAGCCATTAAAATACACGATAACGGTAAGAACCGGATATAATCCAAGCCGCCTGCAGGAAGATGGATTTCAAGTATATACAGTAAAAAGAGAATTACATGAAATAGGAATCACAACTATGCAGACATCCTTCGGACATACCGTTCCGGTTTATGATATGGAGCGGACGATTTGTGATTTGCTTCGCAGCAGGAAAAATATAGAAATACAGATTTTTCAAGATGCATTAAAACAATATGCCGGACGTAAGGATAAAAATTTGCGGGTACTTATGAAATATGCGTCTATATTTCATGTTGAAAACATACTTAGACCATATTTGGAGGTGTTGCTTTAATGATAACAACAGCAAGGCAGTTAAAAGATTTAATTCGGAATCTGTCAAAGAAAAAATCTGCGGATGCACAAATTTTGATGCGAAATTACATGATGGAACGTTTTCTGGAACGAATTTCTTTGTCTGAATATAAGGACCGGTTTATATTAAAGGGTGGAATGCTGGTGGCAGCAATGGTTGGTCTGGATGCCAGAGCTACCATGGATTTGGATGCTACCATAAAAGGTACCCATGTTAGTGTTACGGATATAGAGACTGTCATATCAAGAATTATAGAAATCCCCCTTGATGATGGTGTTTCATTTCGTATCAAACGGATATCGGAAATTATGGAAGAAGCAGATTATCCTGGCGTCCGCGTCAATATGGAAACGGAATTTGACGGTGTAATTACACCATTAAAAGTTGACATTTCTACAGGGGATATAATTACACCGAGAGAAATTAAGTACAATTTTAATCTTATGCTTGAGAATCGCAAGATTGAGGTATGGGCGTATAATCTGGAAACGGTATTGGCTGAAAAACTGGAAACTGTTATTAGCCGAAATGTTACGAATACACGAATGAGAGATTTTTATGATATTTATATCTTACAAAAGTTGCACGGAGAACAACTCCAAGGGGAAGTATTATGGAATGCGCTTGTGGCTACAGCCGGAAAACGGGGGACATTGGAGAAGATAGAGTCTGGGGATATAAGAGAAATATTTAATGAAATTGAATCAAGTCCGGTTATGGAAAAATTATGGAAAACATATCAAAAAAATTATTCTTATGCTGCTGATATTTCATGGCATGTAGCCATGGAGTCGGTTCGGAATTTATATAAAGAACCATAATCGTTCATTCGAGCGGCATCGCAACAATGTTGGATTGACAGGAAGATGGTAAATCCCTATAGTCATAAAAGGAACGAGTTACTTATGAGAGGAGACCATGACAATGGGATTTACCAAATTATTTATGGCACGCGCGGATTTGGCGATTGAGTTTCTGATCGCGGCGGGCGTGGGAATACTGGCGGCAAAAACTGTACCGTCCTTAGTGGACAATTATTATGACAAAGTGGCTGCGGAACACGTGGAAGACGTGGGACTAAAGGCTTCCGAAAGCACCGCCCGGGCTGACAGCATCAGCGATATTTTAAGCAATGACACCTTTTCCATTGTGGTAAAGGACAGGGACGAATACAAATTTGACGGCAGCGCTTACTGGAGGGACGAGGACCCCAGCGAAATATACAACGTGGAGCTGATGTCGGGAGAGCGTGTGGCGGTTCGCATCCAGAATGAATATCTGAAGGAAAACGATGACGGCACCTATCTTTTGAACATCGGCAGAGTGCAGGACTATGATTTGACGGCGGAGCCGGACATTCTGGAAGAGCTGCAGGAAGATTACGATTTGGATAGAACGGATTTTTACGTGGATTTGCGTTCGGATGTGACGGAAGGAAGAAAATATTCCGAGGGCACCCGCGAAAAAACGACGGATTTGATACAACCTTTTACAGGCATTCTCGTCACCGCCGTTTTGTGGGTTCTTTTACATGTGTTAACAGTTAAATTAGGAATTGCCCCCAAGCTTTTTGGACGTCGAAAGAGTGACGATGAGTAATCCGGCGAATGTCCACAAGCAGGCAATATGTATCCAGGCGCAGTCGATGGCATTAACAATGGGATGATTGCCGAAGACATTGACACATTTTGCAAGAAGGAGTCCGAAGGGCATGGAAAAGATAAAGCTCCATTTCGGAAGCGGTGTTTTTCCCTTGGCAAACACTATAATGTGGGCTCCTTCCAAAACAAGGAAGAAAATCCAGAACAGGATAAATGCCGGTAAAAAGAAGTAGTGCATGTACGTGGAAAGGAGTTCTTCCGGACAGGCTACACCGGCAGCCAGCAGATGTTTATACAGAAATACGATGCCGTAGACGGTAACATGAAATCCGCAGGGACCGAACAGAAGGTAACCGATGATGCCGGAGCGGTAATGATGTGCATATCTTGGGGACTTTGGCGCAATCAGCCGGTAAATGCCGAAAAAGGAAAGACCCTCTAAGGTCATGCCGAAAAGCCCTAACAGGGCAACGACTCATCCTGGACACCCCATCCTTTCTGTAATGTTTGCAAACGGTTAGCACAAACTAACTAATAACAGTGTAACACATTACGCAAAGAAAGCAACCGCATTTCATACGAATAAAATTTGAAAAACATTCGCAAAATGTCTTGACATGTGAGTTAGCATAGGCTAATATATATGCGAATGAAACAGAAAAAATATTCGTATAAACAAAAGTGCGTTTTTGTTCACAGGTTACGGAAAGGCATGGAGGATTAAATGGCAAAGAGGGTATTTTCAGAGGAAGAGCGGGCAGGGTACCGGGAAAAAATGCTGGAAGCAGGTTTTGATTTGCTGAAGGAATACGGTATGACACACATGTCAGTTGCTAAAATTACAGAGGCAGCAGGCATTGGCGTGAGCACCTTCTACAATTTTTTCCCATCCAAAGAGGCCTATGTATGTGAGGTCATGGAGTACCGGCGCAGGCTTATTCCCCAGTTTATCAAAGAGGCATTGAACGGAAAACAAAAGGCGGGTCCCGCGGAGGTAAGAACGTATCTGAAATTTATGATTGATGAAAAATACACAGTATTTCCGAGCCTTACTCCGGAGGATGAGGAGAGGCTTCTGAAAATGGTTCCCGAGCAGGCAGGCCCCAATCTTTCTAAAGAAACGGTTATCGCCAATCAGTTTTTTCAATATGTGGAAGGTGTCCGGTCGGATGTGAATATCGCGGTGGTTACCAATCTGATTAAAATTTATGTTCTCGGAGCGGAAGGCAGGGAAATGCTGCACAAAGCCGGTTACGAGGAAACCATGGAACGTATGAGAGATATTATTATATACGAGATTTTTGGTCGGGCAGACTGAAAAAAGAGGAGGAAGAACAATGGAAAAAATAAGAGAAACAGAGAGATTTTACGGCTGCTACTGGCCGGTAGAAGGTGCAAAGGCTGCCATCATCGGCATGTACGGCGATGATACCGAGGATTTCATGGCTAAATCGGCTGTAAAGTGGCTTCAGAAAACCTTTCATATTAACGTGCTTACCATGAGCCCTGACAAAAAAGATTACGGTCATCACAATTACCCTCTTGAAAGAATGGAAGAAGCTGTTAAATTCTTAAAAGAAAGAGGGAATGAAAAAATCGCAATTTCCGGCGCTTCCACTACAGGAATGCTTTCCCTTATTGCGGCTTCTTATATTCCCGACATTACCCTTACTCTCGCCCTTACCCCGGCTGACTTTGTTATGGAAGGTTTTTATCAGGGAAAGAGAGACGGCGTTACGGAATGGCCCGGCGAAGGAGAGTCTTCGGTTTCTTATCACGGAAAGCCCCTTCCTTATCTGCCCTATGCATACAGACATCCTGAATACGGCAGAAAAATCCAGCAGGAGAGCAAGGAAGGAAAGGACATTGTGGCATCCGTTGATTTGTTCCGGGAGTCCGAGAAGAAACATCCTGTTCAGGAAGAAGAGCTTATCAAGGTCGAAAATATAAAGGGCATCCTTATTTTAGTGGCTGCAGAGGATGATGTTTTGTGGGAAGCCGCAAAATATGTCAGACGTATGGAGGAAAGACTGAAAACACATCCTCACGAATGCAAGGTGGAAGCTTTTGTTTACAAGCACGGCACTCATTTTGTATTTCCGGAAGGCATGGTAAAAACCATGCTGCCGATAGGTGGAGACCTGATGACCCGCGTATTTGCTGCCGGCAGAAAATATCCCCGCGAATGCAAGGAAACCCGTATTGACATCGAAAGAAACGTAACAAGAATTATTAAGAAATGGATGGCGGAGTAACTCAATATTGACTTATCCGGCAAATGGTGCTAAAGTTTTTGCGAAAAAATAAAAAGGAGGCGAACTATATGGACAGTTGTGATAGTCGAAGTCGAAGTACATATAATGATGGACACGGGCTTGGATTATATTTCAAGTGTCTGTAGGTGCGCCCTTTTTCATATATTTCTAAGCCTTTCTCCATCGTTATAAGCGAATTCACAACTTGCGGATGTGTAACAGCAAAAGAAACGATGGATTTTTTATGCCCTTTTTTAGGAAAAGAAATGGAGGTTTAGAGATGAGAAAAGAAGTATTAATGGAACCCGGTTTTGCAGGACAGATTGTAGAAATTATCAAATCAACGCGCTCTATTGATGAGATGACGGAAAAACTGAAGGATTTCCACGACAAGGATATTGCGCAGAGCTTTGAGCTGCTCAATACAGCGGAGAGAAATCTTTTATACAGCGCACTGGATGCGGAGTGGCTGGCGGATATTATTTCCTATATTGACAATCCGGTGCAGTATGTGGAAGAAATCGGGATTGAAAAACTGGCTGCTATCATCAATGAGATGGATGCGGATGATGCGGTTGATCTTTGGAGCGTCATTGAGGAAAGTGTCAAAGTAAAACTCCGCCCGATGATTGATGACGAAACGAAAACGGACATCCGGCTCATTAACTCCTATGAGGAGGACGAGATAGGCAGCCTGATTACGACCAATTTTATCTGTATTAAACAAAATCTTACCATACGGCAGGCTATGCATGAGCTGGTGCGGCAGGCGGGCGAGAACGATAATATTTCAACCATTTATGTGGTGGACGAGAAAAACCGCTTCTGCGGAGCTATTGATTTGAAGGATTTGATTATTGCCAGGGAAAGTACGAAGCTGGAAACATTAATCAGTTATGCATATCCCTATTTGCTTGACCATGAAAAAATCTCAGAAACCATCCAGAAAATAAAGGATTACGCAGAGGACTCTTTGCCTGTTCTGGATAAAAATAAAAAGATTGTGGGTATTATCACATCGCAGGATGTTGTGGAAGCAGTCGATGACGAACTGGGCGAAGACTATGCAAAGCTTGCCGGTCTGGCATCGGAAGAAGATATAACAGAAACGACGAAGGACAGTGTAAAAAAGCGCCTTCCGTGGCTGATTATATTATTGTTCCTCGGAATGGGTGTTTCCACTGTGGTCGGCGCTTTTGAAGGCGTGGTTGCGGTATTGCCGGTTGTGATTTGTTTTCAGTCGCTTATCCTTGATATGGCGGGAAATGTCGGCACGCAGTCCCTTGCCGTGACCATCCGTGTGTTAATGGATGAAAACCTGACCGGAAAAGATAAACTCAAATTAGTGATAAAAGAAATGAAAGTCGGATTTTGCAACGGCGCGCTGCTTGGCATAATGGCGCTGGTCTGCCTGGGTATTTACATTGCATTGTTCAAAGGCTATGCGTTTGGAACGGCGATGGTAATATCGGCATGCGTGGGCGTGGCGCTTCTGGTTGCGATTGTTATCTCAAGCCTGATAGGAACGCTGGTGCCGATGCTCTTTCATAAAATGAAAATTGATCCGGCGGTTGCCTCCGGCCCGCTTATCACCACCGTGAACGACCTGGTCGCAGTGGTAACGTATTACGGACTTGCGTGGATATTTTTGATTAAATTAATCCGAATAGCCTGAGCGGTGTTATACTGATTTAGAGAGAAAACAAGTTAAAAGCCGCAAAGGAAGATGTGATGAAAGAAAAAACTTTGTTTTCAGAAAATTTACTTAAAAAAATCATAGTGATTGTGGCAGGCTCTATCATTGCAGCTTACGGTATCACGCTTGCTTTATATGCGGGATTTGGCGGGGCAACCCTTGCCGTGCTGTGGCAGGGAATTTCTAAGAAATTTCATATAAGCATGGGAATGGCATCGTTTGCAGTGGCGGTTGTCATGATTTTGTTTGCCCTTTTTTATGACAGAAAGCAAATTCACATAGGCACAATCCTGTATCAGGTGGTATACAGTGTCTGCGTGGATTTGTTTGCAAATTGCCATGTTTACAGTGAGTATCTATGGCTTAATCTGCTCATTATGCTGCTCGGCATCGTTCTTTTTGCGGCAGGAACGGGCCTGTATGCTTCGGCGTCGCTGGGAAGAGGCTCCTACGAGGCGTTGACATTTGCGCTCGCGGAAAAGAATAACTGGCAGGTAAAAACAGTCCGCATGATACTGGATGCGCTGATGGTTATAATCGGTGTTCTGCTCGGCGGAAAATTCGGGATTTGCACGGTCGTTACCATACTCATATCCGGTCCCATAATACAGTTTGTAAACGGTAAGGCAAAAAAGCTTTTGAGGATATTGCCATAAAGAGCAATAAATCACCTAAGGAGCATATAGTTCTGCTTGACGGGCTGTTGACAGAGGCAGGTTATATTGGGAATTTTTTATTTTCAGAGGATTTTTTCAAAAAATATCACTCCTATCCGTAGCTTTTCTCTCAACATTTCGAAGGACACCTTGCCGCTCTTCGGATGTTCGTATATAATGTATTGAGTTGAGTATTATCCATGCGGAGGTACGGCGGGTCAACCAATACTGCGCCGGGGGTCGGATCCCCCTCTGCATTTTAAGCATCCGCAAAAAGGAAGTGAACGCTATGGCTTGTGACGAAACACTATACCGCCAATACCTGAACGGCGATGATGCGGGGCTGGATGCCCTGATGAAAAAATACGGCGATCCCCTGACCTTCTATATCGACGGCTACCTGCACGATGTTCACGAGGCCGAGGAGCTGATGCTGGACGTCTTTGCCTATCTGTTCACGAAAAAGCCCCGCATCCGGGACGGCAGCTTCAAGGCGTATCTCTATAAGGCGGCACGGCACATGGCACTGCGCCGCAAGAGCAAGCGGAAGTGCCTGTTCAGTCTGGACGTGCTGGCGGACGAACCGGATGGACGGCAGCTGGCGGAGGAGGTCATACAGACGGCGGAGCGAAACCGCATCCTGCATTTCTGCATGGGCGAAATGAACCCTGACTATCGAGAGGTTCTTTATCTGACTTATTTTGAGGATATGAGCTACGCGCAGGCGGCGGAGGTTACGGGAAAAACGGTGAAGCAGATCACCAACATGGTGTATCGGGGAAAAGAGAGTCTGCGTAAACTGCTGGAACGGGAGGGAATCATAAATGCGGAGTCATGAGGAACGTGTTGCGGAGACGAAGCGGCGTATTGCCGCAAAGGAACGGAAACAAAAACTCCGACGCGGCAGGCTCACGGCAATTTCTGCCGTGGCGGCGTGTCTTGTGCTGATCGTGGGCGTGTCCCTCATCATGTCCGGCATTGCCGCACAGATACAGACCGGCGATTACTCCGGCTTTGAAACTGCGGCCAGCATTTTTCACGACAGCACCGCCCTGGCATACATCGTCATCGGGCTTCTGGCGTTTCTTTTAGGTATATGCGTGACCATTCTGTGCTTCCGGCTGCGACAGATGAACCGGGAGGATACATGGGACGAGGAAAGAGAGGATCGCCATGGAGCTGATTGAGAACCTGCTGCAACTGCTGGTCACATTCTTTTGCACGTTGCTTTCGGGCATAGCCTACCGGAAATGCGGCAGACAGGCGTACTTTCTGCTGCTGTGCTTCTATGGCTGCTTTGCACTGGGGGCGCTCTACTGGACGTTGTACTTGCTGCTGTTTGGATTAACGCCGCAGTTTTTTTATGTGTCGGAGTTCGGCTGGGTATCAAGCGTGATCTTCCTGCGCATTTTACAGGCCACGCTGACCGGTCCGGAGGAACGCACTTTCCGCTGCCGGAGGGCATGGCTTGCCCTCTTGGTCGGCGTGCCGCTGGTGGTGTTTTACTGCACCTATGGGGACATTCTCTCCAATCTGATCTGGTGCGGAATGATGATCCTGCTCTCCTTCTGCTCCGTCCGCGGGCTGGTTTACGCAAACGCTCAGACGGGCGCGGCGCGGGAACTGCGCTACTTCCACATAGGAGTGTTGTTCTTTGTTGTTTCGGAATATCTGCTTTGGACGGCAGGCTGCTTCTGGCGGAACGATTCGCTGGCAAGCCCCGCATTCTGGTGCGATCTGCTGCTGACCCTTGCCATATTGGGGCTGTTGCCCGCCACGAGAAGGGCGGTGAGCCCATGACCTACATCGAAAACATCTTCCTCTGTATGGTGTCTCCGCTGCTGGTGGCCGCCTTGTGCATGGGCAGGCGGCGGATCCGCCTTTTCCTGTTTTGTATCGCCGGAATGGGGATGTGTCTGCTCTCGGCCTACATCAACACCTTCCTTGCGGCAGTGTGCCGGGCGGATGCCCTTGCCGCCACGGTGGAGATCGCGCCGGTGGTAGAAGAGATCATGAAGCTGTTGCCGCTGGCGTTCTATCTGCTGGTGTTCGAACCGGCGGGAGACAGGATCAAGTCTGCCGCCGTCACGGTTGCCCTGGCTTTCGCCACCTTTGAAAATGTATGCTATCTCATCCAGAACGGCGCCGACCGCTTCTCCTTCATCTTTTTCCGTGGCTTCGGGACGGGCGCGATGCATGTGCTGTGTGGTCTGATCGTGGGCGGAGGGCTTTCCTATGCGTGGCAGCGGACGTGGCTGAAGATTGCCGGGACCTACGGATTGCTGGGGGCGGCCATTACTCTCCACGCCACCTACAACCTGCTCATCGCCTACGGCGGCGCGGCGCAGTACATCGCCTACGCCCTGCCGGTACTGCTGGTGACAGCGGGCAAGCTGTCTGTTTTCCGCTTCACATGGAGAGAATAACCGAAAATATCTTCCTTGAGAGCTGTTAAAAAGCGGCTCTCAAATTTTTTTAAAAATTTTGTGTTTGGGGTGAGAGTTTTTCTGATTTTATGTACCTATATAAGTAAAGGGCTTTTTAAGCGCACTTTCGGATAAACCGGAGAAAGGAGGTTTCAAACGATATGTACGATACTGCAAGACGGGTCTGGCTCGTGAAACAGCGGGTGAGGGAAAACACCCGCCGGAGGCAGCGGCACGGCATCAGTGGGCTGACTGCGGTATGTCTGCTTCTGTTCGCTGCCTTGATACAGACGGTAGGCACGGTCATCGGGCAGGGACAGACCGCCACATGGGGCGGCTTCGGCGCGATGCTGCTGCGGGAGGACGCGGGCGGCTATGTGCTGGTGGGCGTCGTCTCCTTTGCTGTAGCGGTGACGATCACCGTGTTGTGCATCCGGCTCCGGCAAAGACAAAATCAAGGAAAAGACGGAACTGGCAAACCAAGTCCACAGGAACAGGAGGAAACAAAAGGATGAAGAAACGAATATTCAGCATCCTGCTTATGTGCTGCATAGTGTTGATACTGCTGCCAACAACAGTATCGGCGGCGGGCGAGCCGAAGGATACTGTCCCGACGTGTGACGTGAGCATTGATGTGTACAACCGGACGTCGGACATCACTATCACCGACAGCAGAAGCTATTATATCTATTCATCCGTACCGGATAAGGAGCGGGATCAGTGGTCGTGGAAGTGGAAGATCTTCATCAAGGGAGACAAAGCCGCGCCGCACGTATTCATAGACGGTGTGAAGATCGAGATGAATCCCAGCTCCAAGGGGCCGGCTATCGAATTAAACAAGAAGGCTTCTGCTTATCTTTATTTTATCGGCAAGGACAGCACCCTGCAAAGCGCAGACGGCCGGGCGGCCATCCAGAAAAACCGCAGTGAGGGTCAGCTGTATGTGCTGGTGCGGACCGGTACTACGGTGACATGTAAGGGCGGCGAAAATGCTGCGGGCATTGGTGGCAGCTATGCCAACCGGAATTGGGGCAGCACCTGGTACAACATCGATATGTACGGACACGGCGTAAATATGCACTTCGGTTCTAAGACGAACCCCGATTATTGGGGAGGCACCATCGTGGCCAACGGCGGCACATGCGGTGCAGGCATCGGTGCCGGTCGGGGAGGTGCCGGTGAGAAGCTGTACTTCTACTCCGGTACGGTGCAGGCCACCGGCGGTAGATTTGCTTCCGGTATTGGTGGCAGTTATGAGGGGCGCGGCAGTGAGATCCACATTTATGGTGGCACAGTCAACGCTCAAGGCGGTGAGGGAGGCGCTGGTATTGGCGGCGGCTGCTGGAAAACAAAGCAGGATATGAACGGTATCAATGCCGCCCACCATATTTCCATTTCCGGCGGCACGGTCACGGCCAGAGGCGGCTACAACGGCGCCGGTATCGGCGGCGGGCAGTATGTTCCGGCGCATGATATCACCATCACCGGCGGCGAGGTGACCGCGCACGGCGTTTACGGTGCCGGTATCGGCGGCGGTCGCTGGTGCCACGGCGAGAATGTTACCGCGACGGACGCAACGTTGCATCTGACGACAGGATATAATAAAAACGGATCGGACGCGGCGGCCATGGGCTATGGTGATGCAGTGTACGGGAACAAAAATATAGAGAATTTTGTCAGAAACCCCTCCACGGAAAACGACTACAAATCCATCAAGGTGGGCGCTACCAAGGGAAAGCTGGTGCAGCTAAAGGTGGAGGCGCGTGCCATCAACCGCAATGACCAATTCACTTTTTTCTGGAATCTCTATGATATCCTGATTCCCAATGAGAATGGACTCATCGACGTGCAGCGGCTGACGCTTCCGTATGTGCAGAACTACGGCTGGGCGATCAATGCGATGGAAATGACACTGATCGATGATCCCTGCAACGGAAAGCATGACTTCGGTTGGGTAGACCGGCAATCATGCCACGTCTGGGCATGCAAAAATATGAACTGTCAGGCGCGCGACCCGGAAGCGCCGGAGTCCGCACAGAACGGCAAGCATACGTCCAGTGGCTGGAACGCGGAAACGCACCGGATGGTCTGTGATGTGTGCGGTCATGTCATGGAAACGGACACGCAAGCACCGATCCTGGAGGTTTTGGAGGACGGCAAGAGCTACACCGCCGAGGATACTAAAAACGGAACCCCCGGCGCATACACCTTCAGCGTGAGCGACCCGACGAAAGCGGACGAAACATCCTCCGGCGTCAAATCCGTGACCATCAACGGTGAGGAGCAAGCAGGCCCCGCCTACCAGCTTCCCGCGCCAGACGGTGGCAATAACGACGCAGGAAATAAATATACCGTCGTCGCGACGGACAATGCGGGCAACGCAACCACGGCAACCGTAACCGTCTACAGAAGGCACCGCGTGAAGGTTATAAGTCCGGACGGGGAGACGACATACGCTGAGCGGGAGTTGGCACACAACGAGTACCTGGTGCTCACAATGAAGATGCCGGATGGTGCGGCGGTAAAGCTGACCGATCAGGCGGATGGGACGGAAATTTCATATGACGCAACAACGGGAAGTTTCACGATAGGTCTGATTGACAGGAGCCGGACGTTCGTGCTGGAGTATGAAACGGAGCTTCCGAAGCTTGATCTCTGTCTGGGGCGGAGCCAGTACTTCGCGGGATACAACGCGGATACAGCCGAACCGTACTATCTCGCGGATGTAAGCAAGGATACAGACAAAAATGTCTATTCGGTGGCCATATTGATTAAGTCGCCCATAATACCCAGCTACTATTTCAGCTCGTCGGCACGTTACACACAGGAGCAGCTGGCGGAGCTGGATAAGCAGGGCAAAATTTCCTGGGAGAAATTCCAGTACCCGGATCCGGAACCGGGAACCATAGTTGTCTACATTCCTGAAGCCACCATAGACGCCACGGAGTATGACGCGAATGGCAACTGGTATGTCTATGCAAAAGCCGAAAACCTCAAGGGAACGACCTATGTCTCTACGCCAAATCTGATCGCCGATGTCGAAAAGCCGAAGGCCATCAATCTTTCTACCAATAAGGAACTTGAGACGGATGGGGATTACTGGGGTAACCTGCGGTTCAAGGTAGAGGATGCGTTGCCCGTCAAGGTGTGGCACGAAAGATACCCGGGCGGGAATATTGAACTTATGACGCCAGATGAGGATGGCTATTATACAATCCCGGCAGATTACAACATGAGCATTCATCACGACATTTCCATCGAGGACGCCTGCGGGAACAAAACCTACTACGAAGCACTCGACATTTTGTGGAACTATCTGCTTGTTGTTCGTGAGAAGGATCATTGGGATGAGACACCTGCGCAGCCAATTCGTATTTCCAATGATCAGAATCTGCAAGAGGAACTCGCTAAAGTCAATATTGGAGTTTGGTCGGCTGACAGCAACGTTTGGATGCCTGTCAGGGTTTCGTGGGATATCCAGGAGGACTATAATCCGCAGTCCCAACGGGAGCAAACCTTTACCGTCATCGGCACGGTGATTCTGGAAGGCACCGGAGCAAGCTGCCCATCGGGACTTGATATTGTTCCGTGTCCGGGAGAGGAATGGAAGAAGAACTTCTCGATCCAGGTGACTGTGGAAGGTGCGACGCAGTACAGGGTAATGCCTGAGAGTAGTGAACACGGTACGGTCACGGCGACGAATGCCACAGAAACCACCGAGGACGGTACGCCCCTGTTCTATGAGAACGATCTTGTGATGCTCTCCATTGTCCCTGATAAGGGCTATATGCTCAGCATGCTGTCCATCAACGGTACCCCCGCCAGCTTTGCGGTTGAGGATGATACCTATACATTCCGGCAGCCGGGGAAGGACGTCACCGTCACCGCGGCGTTTGAGAAGCGCAACGAGCATACGGTCACTTTTGACGCTAACGGCGGCTCCGAGCCTGCGGATTTACCCGATGGAGTCACCACCGCAATGTCTGCCAAGAAGATCCTGCACGACAGCGCATATTATCTGCCCGAGTGTGAGTTCATCGCGCCAAAGGGAAAGCAGTTCAAGGCGTGGCAGATCGGCGATACAGAGTATCCGGTGAATACCTCCGTTACCGTCACCGCTGACATCACAGTCAAGGCATTGTGGGAGAACACACGCTACGACATCACCGTCACCTTTGACGGCAACGGCGGTACACCCTCTGTCGGCAGTATGACCACCACCGGTGGGAAGCTTTCCTCTCTGCCCGGCGCCTCTCGCAGCGGCTATCGCTTTGTCGGCTGGTACACCGAAAAGAGCGGGGGCACGAAGGTCACAAATGATACCGTGTTCTCTGCAAACACCACCGTGTATGCCCATTGGACCTACACCGGCGGCTCCGGCGGCGGAGGCAGTTACAGCGGCAGAGGCGGCTACAGCTACTACACCATCAAGGTGACTGCCGGGGATGGCGGCTCCATCTCTCCCTCCGGCAATGTCAGCGTCCGCGAGGGCAGAAATCAGACTTTCACCATTACCCCGGATAAAGGCTATGCTGTCGCCAACGTCAAGATTGACGGCAAGAGTATCGGCGCGGCGAAGTCCTACACCTTTGAGAATGTCAGCAGAACCCATACCATCGAGGTCATCTTTATGAAGGCCAACGGCAACCCACAGACCGGCGTGTTTGTGGATGTTGCCACCTCTCCCCGGATGACATTTGCACCCGTGCGCAGGCCGTAATCTTATAAGCAAACAACGGACAGCGCGGTAAGGAGACAACATTATGAAAAAAATTAAAAAAATCATTTCTCCTATCATCTGCATGGCAGTCCTTCTCTTTGCCATGACCACGGCAGTCATGGGCTGCTGTCAGAAGAAGGTGGAACCTTCCGTTGTATCTGACAGTCCATCCATGCCCTCTGCATCCGGCACGGTGGAGCCGCAGTCAACCACTACCCCAACAGGTGAAGTCATCCCCACGATAAACAGGCAAACAGAACTGGCGGAAGCCAGAGAGAAGAATCCCGACACCGTGGCGTGGCTGTATGTTCCCGGTGCGGAGATTGACGATGCTGTGATGCAGGCGGAGGACAACGGCTATTATCTGAAGCTGGACGAAAACGGTGAGTATTCCATGTGGGGCTGCTATTATGCCCATTGTGAAAACCAAATCGGCTGCAGGGACAAACTGGACAAAAACACTACCATTTTCGGTCATTCCGCCAGCAACTGTGACCCGGATGGACCGAAGTTTACCAAGCTCTACCGTTATATGGATGCAGACTTTGTGAAGGAGCATCCGTATATCTATCTCTCCGTGGATGGCGAGGATATGATTTTTCAGATTACTGCGCTGTTCGTCACAGATATTGCGTTTGACTATATTGCGCCCAATCCCACGGGAGATGACCTCACCAGCTTCTTTAAGACGGTTGCACGGAAAAACTGGCTTGAATTTGACGGCGTGACTTTCTCTGAGGAAGATACCGTTCTGACTCTTTCCACCTGCTGCCGGAAGGAGCAACCGTACAGGACTTCAACGTGTCCCTTGTGGAAAATCCGGAAATGCCCTGAAACGTGAACGAAGGGCTGACCAATGGCTGCTCAAGCATAATGATATAAAATCAATCAAAAAATCAATCGTAAATTTTTACGATTGATTTTTTGCGTATTAATGCATATAATAAATACCATAAGATTGGTAGAAAGGGTGAAAAAAGCATGAAAGAGACACGTACAATAGAATTTAAAGAAACTATTACGAATACTTTCTTAAAAACCGTAAGTGCTTTTTCCAATTATGAAGGCGGAGTGATTATATTCGGTGTGGACGATGACGGTAATACAAAGGGATTACAAGATGTAAAGCAGTCTTGTCTGGATATTGAGAATAAAATTAACGACAGTATTTCACCACAGCCGGATTATACACTGGAAACTCAGGGGGATAATACGATAAAACTGACTGTAAAAAGCGGTACGCAGAAACCGTATTTATATAAATCAAAAGCATATAAACGAAACGATACCGCAACAATAGAAGTCGATACATTGGAACTTTCAAGGCTCATTTTGGAAGGAAAAAATATAAGATTTGAAGAATTGCCATGCAAAGAGCAGATACTTACATTTGAAATCCTGCATCGTAAATTAAAAGAAAGTATTCAAATTGAAACGTTTAATCAAGATACCTTAAAAACTCTGAACCTGTATGACAATACTAACGGGTATAATAATGCAGCCGGACTTTTGGCGGATAAAAATCAATTTCCCGGAATTGATATTGTGAAATTTGGTGAGAATATCAGCATTATTCAAAAGAGGTCTACTTTTGAAAAAATATCGATATTGGAAGTTTATGATAAGACCATTGAGGTTTTCAAGGACTATTATCAATATGAAGTAATAGAGGGCGTAGAAAGAAAAAAGGTAGAAAAAATACCGGAAGCAGCATTCCGGGAAGCTATTGCAAACGCACTTATTCACAGAGCATGGGATATAGAGTCCCAAATCAGGGTTCTGATGTTTGATGACAGAGTAGAAGTGGTTTCACCCGGCGGTCTTCCGTCCGGAATAACGGAAGAGGAATATTTATCCGGCAGAATTTCTGTTTTAAGGAACAGAAATCTTGCAAATGTGTTCTACAGATTGGGTTTTGTTGAAATTTTCGGAACGGGCATTACAAGAATAAAACAACTGTATGAAAAATCCTTAAAAAAACCGGTTTTTGATTTGACGGAAAATACAATTAAAGTCAAGCTTCCTGTTCTGGAAGAAAATCTGGATTTATCGGAAGACGAAAAAACGGTATACAGTATTTTAAGCAAAACTATGCGAAAGTCAATCAGTGAAATTGCACCGTATGTAACATTTGGAAAATCAAAAACAACACAATTATTAAAAGATATGAGTCAAAAGGGTGTTATTGCGGTGGAAGGAAAAGGCAGAGGCACCAAATATATCATCAAGTAGCGGCACTCTGTATGTTTTATACGAAATAAGAGGTTTTTACAGTTGGTGAGCAGGAAGAAAGGCGGCTGATTGGTTATGAAAAAGGCAATAACGGAATACAAACAGGCAATTATCATCGGAGCTTCTCCCATGGGAAGCGAGGAGAGCGCACTACTGAAATTATTGAAATGGGCGGGGTACGGAGAACAGGCGGAGCACTGCAGCAGGGATTGCGACACCTGCCATACCGGATGCAGCGCGAAAATAAAGAATAAGGACATTTATGTCGTCGTTGCCGACGGCGGCTTGAAGTTTTTGCTGGAAAACGGCATGCTGCCGGATTTTTTTGTCGGGGATTTGGACTCGGTGGAATTGGAAGACACACCGACGGAGAAAACCCAGTTGGACAAAACCAAATCAGAAAGAACCATGAAAGACATATTGAAAGACATTCCTAAGGAGATTGTGCCGGTGGAAAAGGACGATACGGATATGGCGCTGGCGGTTGCCAGGGCTTACGAAAAAGGCTACCGGAACATTTTGCTGTACGGCGGATGCGGCGGTGCGCGGATTTCGCACACGCTTTCCAATATCCAGATGATGAGCTTTTATGCGAAGAAAGGCTGCTCCCTCCAGATGCTGGGAGACGGCGTCCGCCTGGAAATCCTGCACAACGCCAGCAAGACTCTTTCCGCAGCCATGAAGGGAAGTATTTCCGTTATCTGCCTGAGTGATATAGCGGAAGGCGTGACCATACAGGGACTCAAATACGAATACACCGGTGCGCTTACTTCCGACCGAACCCTTGGTGTAAGCAATTCCTTTGTCGGAAAGGATGCGATGGTATCCGTCGAAAACGGAACACTGCTGTTGGTTTATGAAAGAGCGTAAGCAAAGAAGGAGGAACCAGATTTGGACGGAAAAAAAAGAGTTGCCGACCAGAGGAAGCACCTGATACCGCTTGATAAGGTCAACGGATATGAAGTAAGACCGGGATTTTACGGAATTAACGGTGCAACGGCTCTCAGGGAAGGTGTGAACTTTACGGTATATTCTATAGAGGGGACGGAGGTGGAGCTGCTTCTGTATCACAGAGGTGAAAAAGAACCGTATGCCATTCTGCCTTTTCCAAAACATTACCGGATTGGAAGTGTCTATTCCATGATTGTCTTTGGACTTGATATCTATGATTTTGAGTATGCTTACCGGGTAGATGGTCCTTATGCTCCGGAAAAAGGACTTATTTTTAACAAAACATTACCGCTTCTCGATCCTTATGCAAGAGCTGTTACCGGCCAGAGTGTGTGGGGAGAACAGCCTAATCAGGATCATGGATACCGGGCAAGGGTGGTGGTCAATGATTTCGACTGGGGGGATCACACGGATCCGGTGCGCCCGATACAGGACCTGATTATTTATGAGCTCCATGTCAGGGGATTTACGAAGGATGCCTCATCAGGTGTTGCGCATCCGGGGACTTTTGAAGGAATCCGGGAAAAGATTCCTTATTTGAAGGATCTCGGAATTACGGCTGTGGAACTGATGCCGATTTTTGAGTTTGATGAAACCATGGGAAAGCGTGAGGTTAACGGCAGGATGCTTTTGGATTACTGGGGTTATAATCCGGTGAGCTTTTTTGCTCCGAATACCAGTTATTCTGCGCAAAAAGAGTTTAACAGGGAAGGTGATGAGCTGAAAACCCTGATACGCGAACTGAACGCCAATGGCATTGAAGTGATTTTGGATGTTGTGTTTAACCATACAGCAGAAGGAAATGAAAAAGGCTCCTTCTTTTCCTTTAAGGGATTTGATAACCGGGTTTATTATATGCTGACACCGGAGGGCTGGTATTATAATTTCAGCGGCTGCGGAAATACGCTCAACTGTAATCATCCGGTGGTACAGCAGCTGATTCTGGAGTGTCTGCGATACTGGACCATTGAATATCACGTAGATGGTTTCCGGTTTGATCTGGCCAGCATTCTGGGGAGAAATGAAGACGGTTCGCCGATGAACCAGCCGCCGCTTTTGAAAAATCTGGCAGGTGATCCCATTTTGCGGAATGTGAAACTCATTGCAGAGGCATGGGATGCCGGCGGACTTTATCAGGTGGGCAGTTTTCCGGCATTTACCCGCTGGGCTGAGTGGAACGGAAAGTACCGGGACGATATGAGAAGCTTTCTGAAGGGAGATTACTGGTTTGCAGAGGCAGCGGCAAACAGGCTTACCGGGTCACCGGATCTTTATACCGGTCAGTATCAGGGCTACGATTCTTCTATTAATTTTATTACCTGTCATGACGGCTTTTCCCTCTGGGATCTTTATTCTTACAACGGAAAACATAACGAGGACAACGGGTGGAACAATACAGACGGAAATGATGACAACCGGAGCTGGAATTGCGGAACAGAAGGAGAAACGGAGGATCGGGAAATCCGCAGACTACGTTTGAAAATGATGAAAAATGCATGTATGGCTCTGATGTGCAGCCGCGGTACCCCGATGTTCCTGGCGGGGGATGAATTTGGGGACACCCGTTTTGGAAACAATAATCCCTATTGTCAGGACAATGAGATTTCCTGGCTGGACTGGAAACGGCTCGATACCAACCGGGAAATCTACCGGTTTTTTAAGAAAATGATCAGGTTCAGAAGAGAACATGCGGCAATACGGAATGACCTGTCTCCGTCAGAGACCGGTCTGCCGGCGGTAAGTATTCATACAGAGCGTCCCTTCAGCGGTCATGTTGACCGGGATACGAAGGCCCTTGCAGTCTGTTATGCGGGGAAGACGGACCGGGGCGAGGATCTGGTATATATGGCACTGAATGTTTACTGGGAGGCGCAGAGGTTTGTACTGCCTGAGCTTCCGGAAGCATATGAGTGGAGATGTTTTGCGGACACTGCCCTGGACGGCGGGGAAGAGGAGAATAACAGGGAGGCGGTTACCGAGTACCTTATGCATCCCCGGTCGGCGGCAGTGTTTGTGGGAAGCAGACGTGGTACCGGAGCATCCTTACAGTAAAATAAAGCAGAGGTGTCTGTAAAAAGGAGTCTGTATTTATGAAAATCAAAGACAAGTATAAAGGCATTTTTTATATCATTCTGGCGGCTTTTGGATTTGCGTTCATGAATCTGTTTGTGAAGCTGGCAGGTGATTTACCGGCTATCGAAAAAAGCTTTTTCCGCAATCTGGTGGCAGTTTTCTTTTCCTTCGGGGCAATGAGGAAAAAAAGGATTTCCTTTTCCGTTCCGGGGGAAGCCGGAAAATACATATTTTTCCGCTCTTTATTCGGAACCATAGGTGTTTTTGCCAATTTTTATGCCATAGGTAAGCTTAATATTGCGGATGCTTCCATGCTTAATAAGTTATCTCCCTTTTTTGCCATCATTTTCTCCTATTTTTTATTAAAGGAAACCATCAGGCCGTACCAGCTTGGCTGTGTGATTGTGGCATTTGTGGGAGCATTGTTTATTCTGCGGCCGGGTTTTGATAATGTGGCTACGTTCCCGGCATTTCTCGGTCTCATCGGCGGTATGGGGGCCGGACTTGCGTATACCAATGTGCGTCTGGCTGCCAAACACGGAGCACCCGGACCGCTCATTGTGTTCTGCTTCTCCGTTTTTTCCTGTGTCAGTGCGATTCCGTTTATTATTTTTAACCATGCGCCGCTCGCCTGGTGGCAGCTGGCATCCCTTTTGATGGCGGGTGTTTCCGCCACGCTGGGTCAGTTTTCCATTACGGCGGCGTACACCTATGCGCCCGCCGGCGAACTGTCGGTTTATGATTACACGCAAATTATCTTTGCGGCCCTGCTTGGTATGATTTTCCTGGGAGAAGTGCCGGATATCATGAGTATTCTCGGTTATTTCATTATCTGCGGCGCAGGAATTACCATGTTCCTGATCAGGAGAAAAAAGGAAAAGGCGGAGATGCGCCAGCCGGAGTGAATAGAGGAAGCCTGCGAAAACTAAAAACGCCGCAACTATGGGTTTGTGGTATTGCAAAAAAGATGATATAATGAGCGCAAAGTAAAAAAGGAGGATTTCTTATGTCTACACCACACAACGGAGCTGAAAAAGGTGATATTGCAAAGACCGTACTGATGCCGGGGGATCCCTTACGTGCAAAGTACATTGCAGACACTTACTTAAAAGATGTAAAATGCTTTAACACAGTCAGAAATATGTTTGGATATACCGGAACCTATGAAGGAAAAGAAGTATCCGTCATGGGCGGCGGCATGGGGATGCCCTCCATCGGTATCTATTCCTTTGAATTATACCATTTTTATGATGTGGACCAGATTATCCGTATCGGTTCCGCAGGCGGAATTTCCGACAAAGTAAAGGTAAGGGATCTGGTAATCGGCATGGGAGCTTCCACCAATTCCAATTTTGCCAGCCAGTACAAGCTGCCCGGCACCTTTGCCCCCATTGCGGATTTCGGACTGCTTCGGAAAGCAGTGGAAATTGCCGAAGAGAAAAATATTCCCGTGGCTGTGGGCAATATTTTATCCTCCGATACGTTCTATACGGATGACGAAACGGCAAACGACCAGTGGAAAAAGATGCAGATTTTGTGCGTAGAAATGGAAGCGGCAGCGCTTTACATGAATGCAGCCAGAGCCGGGAAGAAAGCTCTCTGCATGCTGACCATTTCCGACCATCTGTATACAGGAGAGGCACTTTCCGCAGAAGAACGCCAGACATCCTTCCATGAAATGATGGAAGTAGCGCTGAAACTGGCGTAACCGGCGAAAAGCAAGGCAGACCGCGAGCCGGCAGAAACCGGTGGGCAGAACGACAGAACAGGAAAGGCAGAAATTATGACACAGAAAGATATATTGGCAAAAGTAGACCATACGCTGCTGGCACAGACAGCAACCTGGGAAGAAATCAGGCAGATTTGCGATGACGGCATGCGTTATGAAACCGCATCGGTGTGCATTCCTCCCTCCTACGTGGAACAGGCAAAAAATTATGTGGGGGACAGGCTTAAAATTTGTACCGTAATCGGATTTCCCAACGGTTACAACACCACTGCCGTGAAGGAATTTGAAACAAAGGATGCTCTGGAAAAGGGCGCCGATGAAATTGATATGGTTATCAATTTAGGCTGGGTCAGGGACGGCAGATTTGATTTGGTGGAAAAAGAAATCCGCACCCTGAAGGATGCCTGCGGCGGCAATGTTCTCAAGGTAATCATTGAAACATGCCTGCTTACGGAAGAAGAAAAGGTAAAAATGTGCGAAGTGGTTACGAACAGCGGAGCCGATTTCATCAAGACATCCACCGGCTTTTCTACAAGCGGAGCCACATTTGCAGACGTTGCACTGTTCAAGGAGCATGTAGGTCCACAGGTGAAAATCAAGGCAGCAGGCGGTATTTCTTCTTTTGCAGATGCAGAAAAATTTGTAGAACTGGGCGCCGACAGACTGGGCACCAGCCGTCTGGTAAAGATTATGAAGCAGAATGAAAAATAAACTTTTCACAAGGTGCTAAAGCCCAAAGTGCTAAAGCGCTTGAAAGGTACAGGTATTGTATGGCAGAAAACAGATTGTCAGAAGAACAGGTTGCGGTCCTTTTTGAGGTGGCAACGGCGTTCCGCAGGAGAGCCTATACGCCCTATTCCCATTTTCAGGTGGGAGCGGCATTACTTACAAAGGGCGGCGAAATATACGGCGGCTGCAATATTGAAAATGCGGCGTATTCTCCCACAAACTGTGCGGAGAGGACGGCATTCTTCCATGCAGTCAGCGAAGGGGAAAGAGAGTTTGCGGCTATCTTAATTGTGGGCGGCAAGGAAGGCGGACCTCCGGTATTCTGTACTCCCTGCGGTGTATGCAGGCAGGTCATGGCAGAATTCTGTGACCCGGACGAATTCTTAATTTTGTCGGGTGACGCACCCGAAACCTGCAGGCAGTTCACCCTGCGGGAAATTTTACCCTTTGGATTTTCACAGGAAAACCTGAAATAAAAGTGTTGGAAACAGAAAAGTATAAATATGCAATAAAATACGTGAAAGAACGGGATTGGTAAGGAGGAAAAAATATGTTTTGTGACCAGTGTGGAGCAGAGTTACCTGATGACTCAGTATTTTGTCCCAAATGCGGTGCCAGACTGACACCGGTAGACATTGAAGCAAATAACGCCGCAGGCGAGGCTGCACCAGAAGCGGCAAATACAGCAGGCAACGCCCCAGCAAATATGACAAATGTGTCAAGTGGTACCCCGGCAGCGGAGCCGCCGAAAAAGAAAAAGGGATTTCCTTTTGTGCCGGTGATTCTGATTGGCATTGTGCTGGTAGCGGTGATTGTAGTTGTGGCGATTTTCCTGCCGAAGGGAAAAACGAAGGACGGCATTGAATTTTCAGAGAAAAATCTGATGTATAACGGTTCCAGCTTCTTTACCACGGATGGAAAAGAGCTGGAAGTAAATAATGTAGACACCCTGGCATATAATTATGACAACAGTGTCGTTGCATATCTGACAACGGATGATACTCTGTATGTAATAGACAGTGAGCTTACTCCGGTGGAAATTGAGAACGATGTCCTGAATATGGAGGTCAGCTACTCCGGCAGCAGCATTGCATACACGGTTGGAGCTGATTACACAGCAACCACCCTTTATGTATACAATGTGAAAAAAGACAATTCCGAAAAAATCGATACAGATGTATACGCATACAATTATCTTGTTTCTCCTAACGGCAAGCAGGTGGCTTACTTAAAGGACTACGAAGGCAATTCCGATAACACGCTTTATGTGGCGGTTGTCGGAAAGGACGGCAAAAAAGTGGACAAGGACGGCTGTATTCCGCTTGCCATCGGCGACAACGGAAAATCCTTTTTCTACACGGACAACAGCGACTCTTCCAATGTAAAGCTTTACTGGTATAACGGCAAAGACGCAGAAAAGATTTCCCGTGATGTTTCCGGCTCCTATTATTTTAACAACAGTGTTTCCGAAATTCTTTTCACCAAATCAGGCAATACTTATTTCTACCGCATCGGCATGGACGAACCTTCCAAAGTGGCAGGTGATGCTCTGATTGGTACATGGAATTACAAATATGAAACTACCGCCCAGGATTATACATTCGGCAACCAGAGCAGCGGTGTATTGGTAAACCGTTCCAAGCTGACGGAATGGGTGTTTGCAACCGAGGGCGATATCTGCTACCTGAACAAAGACGGCAAGGACAGTGTTAAGCTTTGCGATGCGGACGGCATCAGCCAAATTACGGTAGCGCAGAACGGAAAATCTCTTATTTATCTGAAGGACGGCAAACTGTATAAGATTACCAAATTCGGCGCAGACAGGGAAGAAACCGAACTGTACGAAGGTGATGTTTATATTAACGGTTATGTGGCAGGCAGGGATTTATCCAATATCTATGTGGTAAGTGACGAGGCGGAGCTTTATTACTGCAAGAGCAAAAAGAAACTGGTTAAGATTTCCAATGATTTTGCAAACAGAAACAACATGGCTTATAACGAAGCATCCAAAACCATCTTCTATATAGAGGATGAAAACCTTTACAGTGCCGGCAAAAACGGTAAGAAAAAGGAACTGGTTGCGGAAAATGTAACCGACGTGGTAAATTATGCAGACGGCATCCTTTATATGGTAACCGAAGACGGTGTCAACAGTTATTATTATGTGAAAAAAGGTGAGCCCGTAAAGATTATGGAAGATTAAATAACGGCAGGAAGCAGGTGACAAAAAGGTCCGGAGAAATTCGGACCTTTTTCCGGTAATGGAGCCCCTGAGATTAGAAGCTTTAAGGGCTGAGGAACCCGCCGGAGGTTGAATGTGCAGATTGCAAAGGAAAGAAACGTATTATGACAGATGTGAAAATCAAGATGCCCGGAAAAGTAAATAAAATTATCGGCGTCCTGCAGGAGGCTGGATTTGAAGCCTATGCGGTCGGTGGATGCATCAGGGACAGCCTGCTTGGCAGAACTCCCAACGACTGGGACATCACCACCTCGGCAAAGCCCATGGAGGTGAAGGCGCTGTTTTCCCACACCATCGATACCGGCATCCAGCATGGAACGGTGACCATTCTTTTGGACAGGGAAGGCTTTGAAGTCACCACCTATCGTATCGACGGCGAATACGAGGACGGCAGACACCCGAAGGAGGTTTCTTTTACCGGCAGCCTGGAAGAAGATTTGAAGCGGCGGGATTTTACCATAAATGCCCTTGCTTACAATGAAACGGCGGGGCTGATTGATATTTTTGAGGGACAGAAGGACTTGAAGGACGGCATTATCCGTTGTGTGGGCAACGCGGAAGAACGTTTCACGGAAGATGCTCTCCGGATGCTGCGCGCCATTCGCTTTTCGGCGCAGCTGGGTTACCGGATTGAGGAAAATACCCTTACCGCCATTCACAAACTGGCGGGCAATCTGGAAAAAATCAGTGCGGAACGCATTCAGACGGAGCTTTTGAAGCTGATGGTTTCACCGCACCCGGATTATCTTCGGACGGCGTACGAATGCGGTGTTACTAAAGTGTTTTTCCCGGAATTTGACCTTGCCATGGAAACGCCGCAGAATCACCCTCACCACTGCTACAACGTGGGAGAACACATTCTGCATTCCCTTATAGAAGTTCCGGCAGACAAGGTGCTGCGGCTCACCATGCTTCTGCATGATATTGCCAAACCGCAGTGTCTTACCGTGGATGAAAAAGGCATTACCCATTTTCACGGACATGAGGAAATGGGCGCGGAAATGAGCCGGGTTATTTTAAGGCGGCTCCGCATGGATAACGACACCACGGATAAGGTCTGCAGGCTGGTGCGTTTTCACGATTACGGCAACGGTGTTGCTCCTGACAGGCGTATTGTGCGGCGGGCAGTCAACAAAATAGGGGAGGATTTGTTTGACGATTTTATTCTGGTAAAAAAAGCAGACCTTCTTGCCCAGAGCATGTACCTGCGCGAAGAAAAATTAAGTAATCTTGCGGAATGGGATGCCTGCTACCGGGAAATCCGTGAGGCAGAGGAATGTGTTTCCCTGCGGACACTTGCGGTGAACGGCAGGGATTTGATTGCGGCGGGTTTACAGCCCGGCAGAGAGCTGGGAAATATTCTGAAGCAGCTTCTGGACGAAGTTCTGGAAACTCCCGAAAAAAACGAAAAAGACTATCTGGTTTCCCGGGCAAAGGAACTGCGTCATTCTTAACATACTTTTTTCTTTCTTTTCATATGATAGGTTAGAGTTTTGAAAAACCGTAATATCGTGTGGGAGGAAAAGACGTGAATGACAGAGTAACCGGGTTACTGGAGCTTTATGATATAGAGGCAGTTCGTGTCAGAAAGGGCAGGGGAGCTTTGCTCTGTGACACAGACAACGGATGTTTTATTTTTAAGGAATATAACGGCAGTGAGCAGAAAGCGGATTTGCAGGCCCGGGTACTGAAGAAACTGGCAGACGAGGGCGTAAGCTGCGAGCGGATTTTTCCCACTAAGGAAGGGGCGCTTTTCTGTCAGGATACTGACGGCAGAAGATATATGCTGAAGTCATATTTTGACAACCGGGAGTGCAATATCCGGGACAGTCAGGAGTGCAGAGAAGCGGCGTCCATGCTTTCCCGCCTGCACAGACTGATGGTTTTACCGCCCGGAGAAGCCGGGGATTTATCGGTGTATTCCCTTACCCGTGAATATGAGAAGCACAACCGGGAGCTGAAAAAGGTCTGGCAGTACCTGTGCAAAAAAGGGCAGAAGTCGGCTTTTGAGGTGACGCTGCTCGCGAGATATCCGTATTTCTTAAATCAGGCGCTTGAAGTGTCCGGCGAATGGAAGGAATTTGCATTGGACAGTGACACGGAGTATATTAAGGAAAAGGGCTTTTTGTGCCATGGCGACTATCAGCAGCACAATATCATCCGCGGAAACCGGGAATTTGCGGTCATCAATTTTGAAAAGCTGGTGATGGATAACCCGGTCAGGGACATCTGCCTGTACCTGCGCAAGGTCATGGAAAAAAACAACTGGAGCGTGGAGCTGGGCGAAAGCATTCTGCATGCATATGATGTGGGAAATCCCCTGCCGGCGCGTTCCTTTGTGGAATTATATTACCGGCTGGCGTATCCGGTGAAGTTCTGGAAAATCGTGAATTTCTACTACAACGCCAGAAAGGTATGGACGCCGGATAAAAATATTGAAAAGTTGAATATTCTGATGGAACAGGAGCAGCAGAAGCAGAACTTTTTGGATAAGGTATTCCGGGACGTGGCGCATCTGCGGTAAGACGGCGTCCCTTTTTTGCATAAGGTGAAAAAATACGGCGTCCGGCAGCACAGAGTGATGAAGGCTTGAGACACATACGGTGAGCGCAGGGTGACAAAGGCTTGGGACACAAACGGTGAGCACAGGGTGACGGAACAAAGTACGGCAAGACTATACGTCGCACATAGGTTAAAGGAAGGAAAGATACATGGGTAATCGGTACGGCTACATATACAAAAGAATAGGAATGGGTTTCCTTGCTGGAATACTGCTTCCCGCCATATTGTTTGCAGCGGGCTGCGGCAGAAAAACTTCCGGTCAGGGATCATCAGGCACTACCGGCAACCCGGCGTCGGCAGCATCGGGCACAACCGGCAATGCGGCAGCAGGCAGTGCCAACGGCAACCCGGCAGACGGAACCAGCGGCAATACTTCGGGGGCGCAGTCCGGCGATTATGACTCTGCCGACACGGCTGTGGTGGTAAAGGTAAACAAAGGGGAAAACCAGATTACCTTTTACAACCTGACGGTGGATAAGAATTACACTCTGACCTATGACGGTATTACTTCTTTTACGGATAAATTCGGAGAGGCGCTTTCCCGCGATCAGATTAAAGAAGGGGATATTGTAGACGTTACGTTTATGAAAGCCACCAAGCGGCTGAATACATTAAGCCTTTCCGCTTCTTCATGGAACAACAAATCGGTGTCCCGTTACAGCATCGACAGTCGCAGCCATAATGTTACGATTGGCAATGATGTATACAAGATTACCGGTCAGACCAAGATTTTTTCCGAGGGCGAAGAAGTTGACCTAATGGATTTGAACGAGGTGGACGTACTGGATTTTTACGGCATTGACACAACAGTGGTCAGTATTGTGGTAGAAAAAGGACACGGTTACCTCAGGCTCTCGGGAGATGAAAACTTCATTGGTGGCTGGATTGAAGTCGGTCAGAACCAAATCCGCCAGATTACGGAGGATATGCTTCTGGTGGTGCCCGAGGGAAGTTACGAAGTGCAGTTTTCCACAGCCGGAGGCGGCGGTACTAAGAATGTTAACATTGTGCGAAATCAGGAAACTTTAGTGGATATCAGTGATTTTGAAATTGCGGAGCCGCAGTACGGTCAGGTTGTTTTTGCCATGACACCTTCTACGGCTACCCTGTATGTGGACGGCAATCTGGTGGACACCAGCCTGCCGGTTACTTTGCAGTACGGCATTCACCAGCTCCTTGCCAAGGCGGACGGTTACGAAAGCGTGGTCAGCTACCTGAAGGTGGCGGAGGCCTCCGCCGGTATTGAGATTGTACTGGAAAGCTCGGACGGCGATGAGGACGAAGAGACCGGTTCTAACACAACGGTTTCTTCCGGCGACGGCACAGGTAACAACACCACTAAGAATTATTACCAGGTGCACATTGACGCACCGAAGGATGTGGAGGTTTATGTGGACGGCAACTATGTTGGCATTGCACCCATCAGCTTCCGTAAGACCGAGGGCGTGCATGTGGTGACCCTGCGGAAAACCGGTTACACACCCCGCAGTTACACCGTCCAGATAGATTCCGAGGACAAGGATGTAAGCTATTCCCTTGAAGAGCTGGAAAAAGCACAGTAAGATTGAAAATGATATCAGGAGGAACAAGATGGAATTTAAGGACAGATACACATACGAGGATTTCTTAGATATTATCGCCATGCTGCGAAGCGAGAATGGCTGCCCGTGGGACAAGGTTCAGACTCACGACAGTCTGCGCCCCTGCATGATGGAAGAGGCGGCGGAGGTTCTGGCTGCCATCCGTATTTACGATACGACGGGCAACGCCGGAAACCTGCAGGAAGAACTGGGTGATGTGCTGCTTCAGGTAGTAATGCATGCGCAGATTGCCAAAGAAGAGGGCATTTTTACCATGGAGGATGTGGTAAATGATGTGGCGCAGAAAATGGTCCGCAGACATCCGCATGTGTTCGGCACGGTGGAAGCGAATACCTCCGAACAGGTGCTGCAGAACTGGGAAGAAATCAAGAAGCAGGAAAAAGCCGGACAAACCTGGGCTTCCACTCCGCTTAGGGACATTCCCATAGAGCTTCCGGCGCTGACCAGAGCGACCAAGGTGTTAAAGAAAGCGGACAAGCTTTACGACAGACATACTAATAAGGAAGAGGCTCTTCAAAAAATAGAAGAGGCAGTTCAAAAACTGCGTGCCGTGCCGGAAGAAGCTTATTCCAAGGATGCCGAGGCGCAGGTGGGAGAACTTTTAACGGAAGTCTGTGATTTAGCACGAATTTACAAGCTTTCACCGGAGCAAATCCTGACTGACCGCATCGAAGATGTGATTACGATTTACGAACCGTAGGGGCATATGGCAGAACGGGATTCGCATAATTTAAGGTTATGCGGCAAAATTTAGAAGCAGAAAATAAAAAAACGGCAATTTGCTTCTCTTGTTTTAGAACTGGTAGAAGCAAATTTGCTTTTTTGACTGAAATGCTCCAACGAAAAATGGTAAAAAGAATAAAATATCAAAAATACGTTCTTGTTATATCATATTTAAGAACATAAATGAAGCAAATGAAAGAAAATGGGAAATCTGCTTCTAAGATGGAGCAGCAAATAAGCTTGAAATTAAAATTTGCGTCATTTTATATATTATGGCAAAAGGAGAAACAGCATGTCTATTGAGTATCAAAAATTGACTGCGAAGGAGCTTCCGCGTTTTATAGAAATGAGAATTAATCAATTAAGGGAGGAAGGCGCCAAGGAAGATTTGGATCTGCGGCCTGCGTTAAACGATTATTACGACCGGCATATGACGGACGGCACATTTGTGTCATGGCTGGCGGTGGATAATGGTGAAATTATAGGAACAAGCGGCATGTCTTTTGTGGAAAAGCCGCCTTATTTCGGTTGTCCCAGTGGAAAAATAGCTTTGCTGTCCAGTATGTATACAAATCCCAAATATCGCAGGCAGGGAATTGCCAGAGAATTACTGTCCCGTGTCGTAAAAGAGGCGAAGGAGTATGGCTGCGGTACCGTGCAGATTACGGCTTCCGATATGGGCGTTCTTTTATATACGGACTTTGGCTTTGTAAAAAACGGCAACTTTATGCAGTATAAATTGTAAAAATTTTGGGGAGAAAGAGCTCTCAATATTGTTTTCTTGCCCGGTATTCCCGCGGGGTGCAGTTCTTTTTTTCACAGAAGCATCTGCCGAAATAACCATGACCGTGAAAACCTGTGCGGCTGGAAATTTCGCTAACGGAAAGGTCGGTTTCCCAAAGTAGCCGAAAGATGCTTATGAATGCGCAGAAATCCGCATAAATAGGGCAAAAATTCTTGACAAAAGTATGAAAAGCAGATATAAATATGTATAGACGTTTCAAGCGGAACATCTATGTAGGATACAAATCAAGAAAGCTCATTAAGAGGAGGAGTTCGACATGAACAAAACAGAATTAGTTGCAGCAGTAGCTGATCAGGCTGAAATTTCCAAGAAGGACGCAGAGAAAGCATTAGCAGCTTTCACCGCAGTTGTTACAGATGAATTAAAGAAGGGTGAAAAAGTTCAGTTAGTTGGCTTTGGTACCTTTGAAGTAGTTGAGAGAAAAGAAAGAGAAGGCAGAAATCCTCAGAGCGGCGAAACCATGAAGATCGCAGCTTCCAAGGCTCCTAAGTTCAAAGCTGGTAAGGCATTAAAGGATGCTATGAACTAATCTAAAAAGACGAACGTGAATGAAAGAGGATCTGGTCCGCCAGGTTCTCTTTTTAATTTGTCGTGTTAAGCTATTCTGGGAGTCAGTTTGACTCTATAATGATTTAAGAGGTAGTGGAGTCAAAGGAAAAAATAAGACGGAGGGCATTAGTTTGACTTTGTAGTGAAGAATTGGTAAAAAAGTCAAAAGAAAAATCAGAGGAGAGACTTTCGGCTTGACTCCATAGTGGAAAAAAAGGAAAAAAGTCAAAAGAAAAATCGGAGCAAGGAATTTTAGTTTGACTCAGTAGTGGAAAACAAGGAAAAAAGTCAAAAGAAAATCCAGAGGAGAGACTTTCAGTTTGACTCCATAGTGGAAAAAAAGGAAAAAAGTCAAAAGAAAATCCAGAGGAGAGACTTTCAGTTTGACTCAGTAGTAGAAAACAAGGAAAAAAGTCAAAAGAAAAATCGGAGCAGGTAATTTTTGTTTGACCCAGTAATGGAAAATAAGAAGAAAAGTCAAAAGAAAATCCAGAGGAGAGACTTTCAGTTTGACTCAGTAGTGGAAAAGAAGGAATAAAGTCAAAAGTAAAACCAAAGCAGCAGTTCTCAATTTGACTCCATAATGAGCAAGTACAAAATAAGTCAAAAATTTATTTATATATTAAGAAAAGGGGAAATCATGAAAAGAAAGATCGGGAAATACGGCTATATAGCGGCAGCAGCACTCGCAGTGAGTGTTTTGTCCACAGCTTGCGGGCAGGAAAAAGAGCCGGACATACAATTATGGGAAACCATATCCAAAGAAGAAAATGCGCAGAACGGCGGAACAGAGAACAATGATGCAGCTGGAGCCGGAATTGCAGGCAACAATGACAGTGACGGAGCGGCGGAAGGAGCCGGAACTGCAGGCAGCAATGACAGTGGCGGAGCGGCGGAAGGAACCGGAACTGCAGGCAATACAGAGGATGAAGTGGCGGGAATTTACGGTGATATTATTGCAGAGTACCGCGACATGGTGCAGAATAATTTCTATCAGGATTTATTGGAAAAAGAGGACCTGCTTGCCTATGAAAACAGCTTTGGGAAAGACATCGGCTCAGAAATCCGCCACGCACAGAAAGTTTATTATGCACTTTATGACATTGACGGAAACGGCACACAGGAGCTTATTATAGGCGGTGGTGAAGATGCGTCAAATCCCTGGAATTACGATTTGTATACTTATGACGGCAGCAAAGCGGTGCATGTTTTCCCGGATTTTGAGTTTGGCTACCGCTCCAATTTTACCCTTTATGAGAACGGAATTATAGAGGTATTTTATAGCGGCAGCGCTGCAGAGTCCGGAAATGATTTTTACCGGATGAATGCAGCCGGAACCGGAGCAGAGATAGTGGAGAATTTTTCCATAATTGGTTCTTTAGATGGTGACACGACTGTCATTACTTATTATCAAGGCAAAAATGTGATTACGGAAGACGAATACAATCAGAAAATCCAAGAATATGAAGTTGCGTTACAGACACCGTTCAGCTGGACGGAAATTAAATAACGGACAAAGAATAAGAGTGAACAGATATTAAACTGCCTACAAGGACTAAGAGTGAGCAGATATTGAACTGCCCACAAAGAGTAACAGTAAGCAGTGGTTAAATGAAAGTGATTAAACAGAAACGGAGAACGAATATGAGACTGGATAAATATTTGAAGGTGTCCCGCCTGATTAAAAGGCGCACCGTGGCAAACGAAGCCTGCGACAGCGGCAGAGTACTGATTAACGACAAGTCCGCCAAGGCATCCGCTAACGTAAAAGAGGGTGACATCCTGACCATTTCTTTCGGAAACAAGGAAGTAAAAGTAGAGGTACTTGATGTACAGGAAACTGTGAAAAAGGACGAAGCCAAGGAGCTGTTCCGTTATCTATAAGAAAAGAGAAAAGGGGAAAGTCCCCTGTCTGGAATAAGGAAAAACCGGGAGCAGACTTGTACCTGTTAACGGCAAACCTGCAAAGACAGACATAAAACAAGCCGCCCTGTCATATACTGATAGAAAGTATAGCAGGGGGAGTCTTTATGGAAGATTTGAATGCAGTTAACAAACGGGTACATAAAATCATGATGACAAACCGCAGAACCTGCACCATCAACGGTGTCTGCGATGTGCTTTCCTTTGATATTCATGAAATTTTGCTGGAAACCGACCAGGGCATGCTGATGATAAAAGGTGATGAACTGCATGTGAACCGGTTGATGTTGGACAAAGGGGAAGTAGATGTGGATGGCAAAATTGACAGTCTGACATATTCGGAAACTTCCGGACAGAGTGGAAAAAACGAATCCCTGCTTACCAGATTATTCAGGTAAGGAGAATGTATGGAAAGCCCTGCTGCACAGGAAAATCTGTTTTTGTTTTATTCCGTTATCATGGGCATTTACATCACCTTTCTATATGACCTGCTGCGTATCGGCAGGCGAGTGATTACCCATAACGGATTTTGGGTATCTGTAGAGGACCTGGCATTCTGGATATATTGTGCCATGAAGGTTTTTTACCTCATGCATGCGGAAAGCGACGGCACGTTGCGGTGGTTTGCTATTTTGGGAGCCCTTCTTGGCATGTTTCTGTATAAGAAAACAATCAGTCCGTTCTTTGTAAAATGGGTTTCTTTTGGGATGCAATCGATTTTACATTTTATTGCAAGACCTTTTCGATTTGTGGCAAAGCAGATAAAAAAAATGTTGCGAAAAGCCACAATTCCCGCCAGACGAAAAATGCAGGCGGGCAGGGAGCGGTTAAAAAACAAGTTGACGAGTCAGTGGAAATTGCTTAAAATTTCTATAAGGAAACAATAGAGGAAGGATGCAGGATGAGTACAGAAAGGCGAAAGAGAAAAAATACATATCGCAGGAAACGCCAGCGCAGGCAGAACCGCATGAGTATGTTTCTGGTAAGCCTTGTTGTCGTTATGATTTTGGTGGCAGTCGGTGTCCGAAGCATCAGTCTGAAGGAAAAAGGTGCGGAATATGACGCAACCATAGCCAGTCTTGAGAAGCAGATTGAGGAAGAAAATATCCGGACCCGTGAAATCAAGGAATTTGAAGATTACACCAAAACCAATGCATATGTCGAGCAGATTGCCCACAGTAAGCTGGGACTGGTTTATCCCGATGAAACGATTTTCATTGACAAGGACGAATAAAATCGGATACAGGAAATGAGAAAACGAAATAAATGATGCAAACATGCGCCCGCGGAGAACGGGCGCTTTTTGTCGCACAAAAATAGGGTTTGCGGGTGCGCTTTTGACAAATTGTGAAAACAGCTTCCTCTATAATGGATAGGCAAAAAAGAAAAAGAGAGGTACATAGGGAGTTATGAGAAAGCTGCTTGGGGAGAGATGGGAAAAAACAAATCTGCTGTCGGAGTACGGCAGACAGAGGCTGATAGGGTACGCCGAGTCTTTCGGAGCCATAGCCCAGAGCCTTTACGGCGGGGACAAGCTTGTGAGAAGTGCGGATATGGACATGCCGGAGACCGAAAGCTTTTATTCAACGGACAATGTTGCCGGGCAAAATATGGACCGGAGCCAGCCGTCCCGACAAAGTGTTTATTATCATACGCGTTTAGAGAACAACCGGCATCTTCTGGCGGACAACCTGCGGGAAATGGCGGGCGTCATGAAGCAGGTAGCCGGGGAAGTTTTTGCCTACCGGCCGTTTCCGGTGCGGAGGGAACACCGTGTTGTGCAGATGTTTAAGGCAGAGGGCATCACCGTGAGGGACCTCTATTACATAGAAGACCACGAGGACAAAAGCCGCATAGGCATTACCATGGCAGCGGAAAAGCGGGAGGGAGTCAGTGCGGAAGAGGCGGCGGACATGCTTTCCGTGCTACTTAATGAAAGGCTGGTGCCGTCCATCAATAGCCCCAGCATCATTGATAACTGCATGCGCAATTTTGTGTTTGTGGAAGAAGCCGGGTTTGTAGTGCTGACGGGTGCCGCCAAGGCGGTAAAAGAAAATGAAACCCGCTCCGGGGACAATTATGCCATTCTGGAGTCGGAAACCGGCAATGTGACCATGCTTCTTTCAGATGGTATGGGCTCCGGGGAAAAAGCCTGCGCCGACAGCGAGGAAGTTCTGGATTTAATGGAACGGATGATTGAAGCCGGTTATAACCCGAAGTCAGCGGCAAGACTTATCAATACGGCATTTTTGACCGGTGAAGAAGTACAGAACATGTCCACACTGGATATCTGCGATTTGAATTTGTACAATGGCGTCTGCGAATTTACAAAAATCGGAGCGGCGGCATCCTATCTGAAAAGGGATTACCGGGTGGAAAAAATCGAGAATAATACACTGCCGCTGGGAACCTTGAAGGAGCCGGAACAGGAGAGCATTTCCCGCCAGCTCTGCGACGGCGATTACATTATTATGGTATCGGACGGTATCACGGATGCATTGGAAGGGGATGGCATGGGAAACGATTTACGCACCATTCTGGGTGGCTTGCATCAGGAAAATCCCCGGGAAATGGCGGAGGCGCTGCTGCAGATTGTGCTGCACAAAACCGGCGGACACATCCGGGATGATATGACCGTACTGGTTTTCGGAATTTGGGAAAACGCCTGAAGCAGAGGATAAAACGTATAAAAAACGGTAGATATGTGAACAACAAAGACGGCACGGAAGAAGTTACCGTAAATTGCCCCGGAAAGGGATGACATAATCGAAAGAAATGTGCTAAAATGGCTGCATGAACGATTTTTTGGATAAAGTAAGCACTTATGTTGAAAAATATCATATGCTGTCTGCGGGGGATACCGTGGCGGCAGGTGTTTCAGGAGGAGCCGATTCGGTGTGCCTCCTCTTTGTGTTGTCTGCATTACAGAAAAAAATTCCCTTCCGGCTTATGGTTGTCCATGTAAATCATAAAATCCGGAACGAAGCCGGTGAAGATGCCGCCTATGTACAGAAGCTGTGCGAAGGCCTGCAGGTGCCGTTCTATTTATATGAAAAAGATGTGGAGCAGATTGCCCGCAGGGAAGGCATTTCCACGGAGGAAGCCGGCAGAAACATCCGCTATGAAGCTTTCCGGGAAGTGCTGACGAAGAGTGCTTCCGCGGAGTGCAAAGCACCGGAAGCAGAAGTCGTGGAAACAGGTAAGACACCGGAAGTGGAAACCAAGGAAGCAGGTAAGACACCGGAAGCAGCGGGCACGGAAATGCACACAGCACCGGAGGCAGAAACTTTGAGCAGGAATGCCGGCGGTCACCTAAAAATCGCCGTCGCGCACCACAAAAACGACCGGGCGGAAACGGTACTGTTTCATTTATTCCGCGGTGCCGGTCCGGTGGGACTGGAGGGCATTCGCCCCACCCGTGAGGACAGGGACGGCATAGAGGTCATCCGGCCGCTGCTTGACGTCAGCCGCACGGAAATTGAGGCATATCTCAAAGAACTGCAGATCGGATGGTGCGAGGATGCCACCAACGGGGAGGACGATTACTGCAGAAACCGCATCCGCCATAATATTCTGCCCTATGCGGAAGAGCAGATAGCGCCCGGAGCCGTTGGCAACATCTGCCGCACAGCCGATTTGCTGCAGGAAATGAACGACTTTGCGGGACAGGAAACGAAAAAGGCATGGCTGGATTGTGCACAGGAGAGCGGTGTTGCGGGAGAAAAATATATCTGCTTTGACTGTGAAAAATTTTCCCGCTATCATTCATTCTTGCAGAAGAATATGCTGCTTTACGCGCTGGAACAGCTTACGCCCCACCGGAAAGACATGGGAGCGGTGCATGTTGACTACCTGCTTTCCCTGTTTCAAAGACCGGGAAACCGAGAAATCTTACTGCCATATGGGTTAATTGCCGGCAGAGAATATGGCTCCGTGGTTATCCGCGACGGTAAAAATACCGGCATACAGACATCTGCCGGCATGCGGCCGGGTACTTCTGTTTCCGTGGATTTACCCAAACCCGGCGAAGGGGAGAGCGAGGTTTTTCTGCCTGGCGGAAATTCCGTGATTTTCAGCATAATAAATTGTGAAAAAAGCATAAATATTCCGCAAAATCGGTATACGAAATGGTTTGATTATGATAAAATAGAAAAATCGCTGGTACTGCGAACCCGTCAAAAAGGGGATTTTCTCACCATAGATGACAGGTTTTCCCGCAAAAGCATACAGGATTACATGGTAAATGAAAAAATACCGCGCGCCATCAGGGAGGAAATGTTGCTTTTGTGCGAAGGAAATCACGTTCTCTGGGTGCCGGGCTACCGCATCAGCAGTTTTTATAAAATTAATGAGAATACAAAATACATTTTACAGGTACAATTAAGAGGAGGACAGATTGATGTCGGAACATATTGAAGTTTTGGTTACCAAGGAAGATGTAGAAGAAAGAATCAGTGAGATGGCAGATGAAATCAATCGTGCCTACGCAGGAAAAAGCCTGCATTTAGTATGCGTATTAAAGGGCGGCGCGTTCTTTATGTGCGAGCTGGCAAAGCATCTGAATATGCCGGTTTCCCTTGACTTTATGTCCGTTTCCAGCTATGGAAGCGCCACCAAGTCAAGCGGTGTGGTAAAAATCGTAAAGGATCTGGATGAGCCCATCAAGGATAAGGATGTACTGGTTGTGGAGGATATCGTAGACTCCGGCAGAACATTAAGCTATCTCATGGAAATGTTAAGAGACAGAGGTCCGAAAAGCCTGCATCTGTGCACCCTTCTGGATAAACCGGAAAGACGTGTTGTAGAAGTAAACGTGGATTACACAGGATTTCAGATTCCTGACAAGTTCGTGGTAGGCTACGGCCTTGACTACGATCAGCATTATCGCAATTTACCGTATATCGGCGTGGTAGAATTTGATGATTAACAGCCGATTAGTACGGAGGAGGAATTACCATTGAAACAAAAAGGATTTAGTCAATATTTTGTAGTGATTGTTCTGCTGCTTTTAGGTATTGTGCTTATCAATGCCTGGAAGAAAAACAATGTGGAATATACCAGAGCGGAGCTGGTTCAGGATTTAGAGGACGGCGACATCGAGGAAGTTGTCATTCATCCAAATGCCCAGGGACCTACCGGTTATCTGGATGTCACATTTGCGAGTGGTCAGGAAAAGACCCTGTATGCAACCGATATTTCCGAATTGGAAAAGCTTGTAAGAGACAACGGTATAGAGCCGAAGGTTCTGGATATACAGAGAGAAAGTATATTTCTGACCTCCATTCTGCCGACTTTGATTATCGTGGTGGCGGCAGCTTTCTTTTTTATCATGATGAATGCCCAGAATGCGGGTGGCGGCAGCAGCGCAAGAATGATGAATTTCGGAAAAAGCCGCGCCAAGCTTGCCAATGTGGGCGATGACAAAGTTACCTTAAAAGATGTGGCAGGTCTGCGTGAAGAAAAAGAAGAATTAGAGGAAATCATAGATTTCTTAAGAGAACCTGCAAAATATACCAAGGTAGGCGCCCGTATCCCGAAGGGCGTATTGCTGGAGGGACCTCCCGGAACCGGTAAAACCTTACTGGCAAAGGCAATCGCAGGTGAAGCGAATGTACCGTTTTTCAGTATTTCCGGTTCGGATTTCGTGGAAATGTTTGTCGGTGTCGGCGCTTCCCGTGTAAGGGATTTGTTCCTGGAAGCAAAAAGACATGCTCCCTGTATCGTATTTATCGATGAAATCGATGCCGTGGCAAGACGCCGTGGTACCGGTATGGGCGGTGGCCACGATGAAAGAGAGCAGACATTGAACCAGCTTCTGGTGGAAATGGACGGCTTCGGTGTCAATGAAGGTATTATTGTGGTGGCAGCGACCAACCGTGTGGATATTCTGGACCCCGCTATCTTACGTCCCGGACGTTTTGACAGAAAGATTGCCGTTGGCAGACCGGATGTGGGCGGCAGAGAAGAAATCTTAAAGGTTCATGCCAAGAACAAGCCGTTAAGCGATGACATTGATTTGGGACAGATTGCCCAGACGACGGCGGGCTTTACCGGTGCGGATCTGGAAAACCTTCTGAATGAAGCATCCATTTATGCCGCAAAGGACGGCAGACTCTTCGTAAAGCAGGAGGATATCCGCAAAGCCTTTGTTAAGGTGGGTATCGGTACCGAAAAGAAGAGCCGTATTATTTCCGACAAAGAGAAAAAGATTACCGCTTATCACGAAGCGGGTCATGCAATTTTGTTCCACGAGCTTCCCGATGTGGGGCCGGTTTACTCCGTTTCCATTATTCCTACCGGCGTAGGGGCAGCCGGTTACACCATGCCGCTGCCGGATAAGGACGAAATGTTCATGACCAAGGGCAAGATGCTTCACAACATCATGGTTTCCCTGGGTGGACGTATTGCGGAAGAAATTATTTTTGACGACATTACCACAGGCGCAGCCAGTGATATTAAAAAGGCTACCAAGGTGGCAAGAAAGATGGTTACCAGCTTCGGTATGTCTGAAAATATCGGCGTTATCAGTTATGATGAGGATGATGATGAAGTATTCATCGGCAGGGACCTGGCACACACCCGCGCTTACAGTGAAAAAGTTGCCGGTGAAATTGACAGCGAAGTAAAGGCGATTGTGGACGACTGCTATGCCAGGGCAAAAGCCATTATCATGAGCCACGAAGACATTCTGCATAAAGCAGCCAAGCTTCTTTTAGAGAAAGAAAAAATCAGCGGAGAGGAATTTGACGCTTTATTTAAGCAGAGTGCACAATTAGATGTTGTGCAAAATTACTAAAAACAAGCAAAGAGTTTTGTAATATTTGTGAATTTTGGGAATGGACGACAAATAGGGGCTATGCTATTATACTACTTGTAACCCCCCCAATACATTATATAGTTTTTTGCTATACCCCATAAGAAAGAAATACCTTCTCTAAAAAAGGCAGCTCCCCAAGCTGTCTTTTTTACTGCCCTTTTGTAAACAAGGTATTTTTCATTTTTTCCTTGCATACATATACGGAATCATATAAAATAAAAAAGGACGTTATAATCAGACAGAGGTTTTCTTATGGACTTTAATCAATTCGGTAGTAAAGAACAAAATCAGTTGTATATTACAGCCATGCGGCCGGTACTGAACAAAAAAGCGTTGTTCAGCGATACCACTGAGGACTATGTGACTCCCGCGGAGCCAAGCCCCTACGATTTGGTAACCATCCGTTTCCGCGCGGCAAAAAATAATATTGACCGTGTCTTTTTTATCTGCGGAAGTGAAAGACTTCTCATGACCAGGGAAAGGACGGATGAGTGTTTCGATTTTTACAGCATTGAAGTACAGCTTGAAAACGAAGAACTGTCCTACTGCTTTGAGGTCAATGTCGGCAGGATTGTGGGTTATTATGATGCCAGAAGCGGTCTGCACCAGGACCGCAACGACTATTATAACTTCATTATCATTCCCGGCTTCAAGACGCCGCAGTGGGCGAAGGGTGCGGTAATGTACCAGATTTATGTGGACCGTTTCTGCAACGGCGACCCCACCAATGATATCCAGAACAACGAGTACCAGTATATCAACCAGAAGGTGCAGCATGTGGATGACTGGAACCGCTATCCGGCGACAATGGACGTCAGATATTTTTACGGCGGCGACCTGCAGGGCGTTATGGACAAGATGGATTATCTGCAGGATCTGGGTATTGAGGTTATTTATTTTAATCCGTTATTTGTTTCCCCTTCCAATCATAAGTACGATATTCAGGACTACGATTACATTGATCCCCATATCGGTAAGATTGTGGACGACCGGGGCGAGCTTCTGCAGGACTGGCAGAATGAGAACCGCATGGCATCCAAGTACATCAACCGTGTTACCAACAAGGCAAATCTGGAGGCTTCCAATGAGTTGTTTGCCAAGGTGGTGGAAGAAGCGCACAAGCGCGGCATGAAGGTTATTCTGGACGGCGTGTTCAACCACTGCGGTTCCTTTAATAAATGGATGGACAGAGAGCGCATTTATGAGAATGCGGAAGGTTACGAAAAGGGCGCTTACATTTCAGCGGACAGCCCTTACCGCAATTATTTCCTGTTCCATGACAACAACCGCTGGCCCTACAATCCCACCTATGACGGCTGGTGGGGTCATGACACTCTTCCGAAATTGAATTACGAAGGCTCTAAGGAGCTGTTTGATTATGTAATGCATATCGCAGCCAAATGGGTTTCACCGCCCTACAATGTGGACGGCTGGCGTCTGGACGTGGCAGCGGACCTTGGATTTTCACCGGAATTCAACCACCATTTCTGGCAGGAATTCCGCAGAACCGTAAAGCAGGCGAACCCCAATGCGCTGATTTTAGCAGAGCATTACGGCGATACCAGACCCTGGCTCGGCGGCGACCAGTGGGACTCCGTTATGAACTATGATGCTTTTATGGAACCCGTAACCTGGTTTTTAACAGGTATGGAAAAACACAGTGACGACTTCCGACTGGATTTACTGGGAGATGCGGACAGCTTCTGGGGCGCCATGCGTCACCACGGTTCCAGCTTTTCCATGCCCAGTCAGATGGTAGCCATGAATCAGCTTTCCAATCATGACCATTCCCGTTTCATGACGAGAACCAGCCACAAGGTGGGCCGTACCAATACTCTTGGTCCGGAAGCGGCAAATCAGGGCAACAATCCGGCAGTATTCCGGGAGGCCGTTGTTATTCAGATGACCTGGCCCGGTGCCCCTACGCTTTACTATGGCGATGAAGCGGGAGTCTGCGGATTTACCGATCCCGACAACCGACGAACCTACCCCTGGGGCAGGGAGGACCGGGAGCTTTTGAATTTCCACAAGGAAATCATCCGTATGCATAAGGAATGCGAGGAGTTACGCGCCGGTTCCATCAAGAGCCTCGACAGGGACTACAATTATCTTGCCTATGCCCGTTTCAACAGCAAGAAGCACACCATTGTCCTTATCAACAACAATGATCATCAGATTGAAAAGACAGTACGTGTCTGGCTGGCAGGCGTGTCCAAGGAAGCTATGCTTACCCGCCTCATCTATACGGATGAAAGAGGTTATTCTGTGGAAAAAATAGAAATTCCCGTAATTTCCGGCAAAATCACGGTTACTCTGCCAAAATTCTCTGCCATGGTGCTGCGTAACGTTGCTTACGAAGAGGATGAAGAGAATAACCTGTAAAGCATGTGAAAAATTAAAACATTTGAAATGAAGAAAGATGAAAAAGACAAATAAATTTTCTTGCATTTTAAAATGACTTATGATAGAATTTTTTCTTGGCAGGGCAACCTGTTATGGATGGATTCCCGAGTGGCCAAAGGGGACAGACTGTAAATCTGCTGCAAATTGCTTCGGTGGTTCGAATCCACCTCCATCCATCCGCTGGTGTGGCGGAATAGGCAGACGCAAGGGACTTAAAATCCCTCGGTGGCAACACCGTGCCGGTTCAAGTCCGGCCACCAGCAGTAGCGGAAAGCGAAGTATCGAAAGGTACTTCGTTTTTTTGTTTTGAGGGGGTTGTGCGGAAGGAAGGGAACTGGAAAGATTTGGAGTGGATTGCAACGGCTGCATGACCGTTTCCACTTATGAGAAAGCCGCCCGGAAGATGTTATTCATCAGGCGAAGCAGGAAAAATGGCTGGATACGCAGATGAGTTTGTTTGATTATATTCTTTAATTTATCTATTTAATTTAATAAGAAAGTATTTTATCCAAAAATATCACATATATATAAAATAGTATTTGTTTTTTTGTAACACTTATTGTATGATAAAGGAGAGATTAGTTCGTGAAATCCGAAATAATACAAAAGGAGAAATGTGATATGGTAGTAATGGATGTTAAAATTGATAATTTTATCTGTTTCCGAAACTTTCACATGAACATGACATATCCTAAAAAGATAGTGGGTTCATACATTGAAAATGAATTTTTGCCCGGTAGAACAAATTTCAGATATAAAAAAGTAAATATTATTATGGGAGCAAATGCATCGGGTAAAACCTCCATAGGCAAAATGTTAATGAGGATATTTAACTTTATAGATAAAAAGCAATATGAAAGCCTGACTGATGTAATTTGTGATGTAGATAAAAATGCATCTTTCGAAATGGATTTTGTTACAGATAAATGCGTACTATATAGAGTAAAAACGGTCATAAGACCGAAGAACGGAGAGAAGTATTCCCTTTCCAATATAGATGTAACGGTTCATTCCACAGACATAACACTCAGGGACAGTTATGAAACCTGTGTCAAAAAAATAGAGGCTCAGAAAGAAGCAAAAGCGGCAACCTATATTCAGGAACTGGAAAAAATTCAGGATTTATCCTGGATGTTTGAGTATCCGTTTGACAGTTCGGAAAGCATGAAAGGGATATATACAACCAAAAATGCAGAGCGTTTTTTGAGAGTATTGGATAAAATCCTCAAGTCGTTGGATCCTGCCATTTTGAGGGTGGAAAAATCCGATGAGGTAGATAATACTTACATTATACGTTATGTGGACAAGTCCGTGATTATTCAGGACGGAAGGGTTATAGAGCCCAATATATTGTCGAGCGGAACAAAGGCGGGAATAGAAATCGCCGGAGTGCTGACCTCCATTTTAGAGGGAGAATTTGGCTTCTATTATTGTGATGAAAAATTTTCCTATATACACAGCGATATGGAAAAAGCCATATTATCGGTTATGATTAACAAACTTCATGAAAATGAACAGTTATTTTTTACGACTCACAATACAGATATATTGGACCTGCCATTGCCTAAGCACTCCTTTATTTTCCTGCAAAAAGATATGAATGATGAGGAAAATCCCATAAAGTGCATCAGTGCCTCCTCTTTGTTGAAAAGGAATACGGATTGTATAAAAAATGCCGTTGAAAATGATTTGTTTTCCGTGGCACCCAAAATGGATGAAATATACGATTTGGCAAACTGCTGACAAAGGACAATATAGGGGAACTCATATGCAAAAGAAGGGTTTGATTTGCATACCGCAGGTAAATAATCTGGAGGACGAATTGCTTCGGAGCTGTCATATTAAGCAGATAAAAGAACTGTTAGGGAGCAAATCGAATAAGGATTTCAAGCATGATTTAATAGTCGAGAAAAATCTCAAAAAGAAACTATTAAATCATGGCTTTGATATCCAAAAATTTTGGAACAGAAATCCGGAAAATAAGTTTAGAGAAATCAGCAATGGGGCTATAAATATTAAAAAATAATCCCTCTACAGCCTTTCCTTCACATAATCCCGAATGTAGAAATCATCGCCGGGCATCTGGCAGCCTACGATGTAGAGTCCTTCGTTGTTGGTGCAGCGGATGACGCGACCCTCGAGGACATCGTGCTGGGGCAGGTCGAAGTTGTGGATTTTCATGGTGATAACGTCACCCTTGTGGGTGGCGAAATAATTGTCGTGGGTCAGGAAAGCAAAGCCGTTGGCGCTTAAGTTGTCCAGCTTGCCCTCGATGACGGTAGTACCGTCCGCAAGCGTAATGGTGCAGGCATTGGAAACATCCAGCCGCGGGTATTTGCGGCGGTTGTTAATCTTGGGACGGGACTCAATGTTAATGGTAAAGTGGTTGGAAAGCTCCTTTGCCGTATGTACGATTTTCGCGGTATCCCAGCAGTACAGCACATTGCCTACTGTTACCTGCAGTTTACACTCGGTAACGTCGGAAATGTCGGGAGCTTCGGTAAGGGAGACGGATAAGGTATTGTTTTCCCGTGCCAGCACTTCTCCGTAAAAATTCTTAGTATTCTTTATGGTAATCATCAGTTTCATGCCGGGCAGAACATCTTCCATGCCCATAAAACCACCGATACCCAGTTCACACATCAGTGATTCGATAACCAGCTCAATGGAATTGATATTGTTGGCAGATTCATCGTATTTGCTGAGCATACGGTTGTTAATTTCGTTGGAGTCGGCGATACAGTTTGTCATATCGCCCACAATGCCGGAAACCTGTTTCAGATTGTCAACCAGATGAAGGTTGGAGGCTTCCACTTCCTTCATGGCACTGTCGATAACCTGGATGTTTTCTCCAATCTGCGTGGTGTCGGAAGCGATTTCCGTCATACTGCTGCCGGTCTGTGTCACCTTGGTAAGGGTAAGCTGGATTAAACGCAGGGTTTCTTCCATGGAAGCAGTCATCTTTTCGGCGGTGTCTTCCAGATGTTTTAAGGCCTGTCTGATTTGACCGGAAGAGGTCTTGGTTTCTTCGCTTAAGGAACGTATCTGTTCGGCAACAACGGCAAATCCTTTTCCGGCATCGCCGACGCGGGCAGCCTCGATGGAAGCGTTCAGGGCTAACAGGTTCGTCTGGGAGGTAATATTTTCAATAATACCGGTTTCTTTTTTTACCATGGCAAATTCGGTCTTGAAGTTCTGCAGGGTCTGTTCAATCTCCCCGGAAAGGGAAGCCATGGTGTTGGTAGTGGTAACCAGGTCCGCCAAATCCGCAGAGCTTACCCTCGCGTGCTGCATGGAAGTGGTCGTGAGGGCTACCATCTGTTCAATCATTTCCGCCACATGGTTTACCTGGGCGTGAATATCGGAAGTCATCTGATTGGAAGAAGCCGTGCTTTCCTGCAGATCTGTGTTGTGCTCGTTTAATTTGTGCAGGCTGTTTACCACAATGGTGGCTCCGTGGCTGTTTTCGGAAGCCAGCTCCCTAACCACGGTAACGCCGTTCATAATGGTGTTGCATGCCTGTTTTACCTGCTCCACAGTGGTGATGACACGCTGCAGATCCGCTTTGATGCTGTCGGTCATGGCACCATCGGACTCATTTAAGTGCTTGATGGACATTATATAGCAGACATAACAGAGGATAATACAGGCCAGCTCCAACTGGTAGTCCTTCATATTGGAAGCGGACTGAAATCCCAGCATCATCCGGTAGGCAGCGCTTCCCACGATAATCAGGGAGTTTGCAATGCCGCAGCCTATCATGAATTTCTTGTTTTTATACAGGACCAAAAGACTTGTCACAGGCAGAACATAAGTGAAGGCAATGGGCGACTCGGTGGTACTCAGCACAAAAGTATAAAAAATGCCGTACCCGATAACCAGATTGAATTTATAAAGGTCGGTGGCAAAGCCCTTCACACGGAGTAAAATTTCGCCGATGATGATGGGCAGCCAGCAGAGCGCCAGAAAGATGAAATAATAGGTCGTACTTTGTAAATGGTTTGCCACATCGGCACCATAGTTTGCGGAAAGCAGAACAGCGAAGATGAGCCAGATGCGCCGTGCTCTCCGGTTTGCCTTTTCCTTAAAAACGGACTCGTCGTACTTCATAAAATTCCTCCTTAGTCAATGCTCTGAAAGAACTCCGCTATTTCCTGCAGGGTTTCGTCGCTTTCTTCGAGAAATGGTTCAAATACACTGAATGCATGCACTAATTTTTTATCAGGCGGAAAATCGTGCAGCTTATGGGGCATGTGGTAATGGGACAATGCTTTTTCAAACTGCAACGTGTAATTTCGCAAATGGTCTTCATGGCTTGTCACCAGGTAGCAGGGTGGCAGAGCCTTTATGATGTCGGGATGTTCCGGGTTGACATAAGGGGCGAAGGCGCTGTGCCTATAACCTTTGCCAAACAGGTAGTTCGGCAGGAAAAGCCCGATCTTATCGAATCGGGTGGTATAAAACATGCCGCTGATGAAGCCGGCCGCCTTTACAGGAAGGGATGACGGCACGAAATCCGCATCGGCCGCTTCGTAAGCCGGGGAAGACATTGCCCCGGCAGCTTTTGCTACCGCCCGGGAATTCTGCATGGCCAGACAATAAGTCAGCAGGCAGGCGCCGCCGCTGTCGCCTACCGCAAAAATCCGATCCGGCAGACCGCTGTATTCCGCAAGATGCTCACCGATAAAATCCATGGCGGCAAATACGTCCCGGCACTGGTCAAAAAACAGGCAGTCCGGCACCAGCCGGTACTCCACGCTGAAAACAAGATATCCCTTTTTACAAAGATTGGCACAGAAATAACGGTTAAATTCCTTGCAGCCGATAATAAGGCCGCCGCCGTGCACATTCACAATCACGGGAAGCTTTTGTCCGCCGGCCCTGCGGGGACGGTAAATATCCAGCCTGTGGGCAGTCCGTCTGAGGCATAGGGAACATTTTTTATTTCTTCCACATCATCCGGGAAAGTAAATTTTTTATCTCTTTCGGGAAGAGTCTTAAGAAAATCCTCCCGTTGTTTGTAAAATATATTTTTCATTGGCAGGGTGTCCTTTGATAAATCTCTTGACAAGAAAAACTTCTTTATCTAATATTCTACTATACCATATTATCCTTGTAAACGGTAATACGAAAAGCATAAAATAGTAAAATCAATAAAAATCAGGTGAGAAAATTGGAAACAGAAGTACAAAAACAAAAAATTGACATGCTGCACGGGTCTATCTGGAACAAACTTCCCATGTATGCACTACCCGTCGCTGCAACAGGCATCCTGGAGCAGCTTTTTAATGCCTCGGATATTGCGATTGTCGGAAACTTTACCGGGGATATCAAGACGGTGGCGGTAGCGGCGGTCGGCGCCAACAGCCCCATTATCGGTCTTATCTTAAATTTGTTTATCGGCATAGCACTGGGCGCCAACGTGGTCATTGCCAATGCAGTGGGAAAAAACGATGAAAAGACCATTCACAAGGCAGTACATACTTCTATTTTAATGGCGCTCATCGGCGGTGTACTGGTGGCACTGGTGGGGCAACTGTTTATCGGAAACCTTCTGCGGCTGATAAACGTGCCGGATGAGGTTTACCCCTACGCACTGCTTTACATACGCATTTACCTTTTAGGTATGCCCGCCATCCTTTTGTATAACTTTGAGGCGGCGATTTTCAGAAGTGTGGGTGATACCAGGATGCCGCTGGCGGCACTGGCTGTGTCCGGTGTTCTGAACGTGCTGCTCAACTTATTCTTTGTTATTGTGCTGAAAATGACGGTAAACGGTGTGGCAATTGCCACGGTGCTGTCCAATGTGATAAGCTCGGTGTTTCTGTTTATCAAGCTGATGCATTCGGACAAGGTTATTCATGTGAATATACCGGATTTGCGCGTGGATGGGGATATTCTGGGAAGAATTATGAAGATTGGTCTGCCCGCGGGTATTCAGAGTGCGGTCTTTGCGGTGGCAAACATTATTATCCAATCCGCAATCAACAGTCTGGGAACCGTTGTTATGGCTGCCTCCAGTGCGGCATTCAACATAGAGATTTTTGCTTATGATGTGATGAACTCCTTCAGTCAGGCGTGCACAACCTTTGTGGGACAAAACTACGGGGCGGGCAATCTGAAGCGCTGCAAAAAGACCCTGCTTCTCTGCATTTTAGAGGATGCCATTGCTTCTGCAACCACTATCCTCATAGTACTTTTGTCCGGCAAATTCCTGCTGTCGCTGTTCAACAATGACCCGCAGGTTGTGGAAACGGGCTACATCCGGCTGGTGATTATTTTTGCAGCTTACACATTCAGTATGCTATATGAAAACATGTCCGGTTATCTGCGCGGCTTCGGCATTTCCTTAGTGCCCGCAATTCTGACGGTAATCGGTGTGTGCGCCGTGAGAATTTTCTGGATTTATGTGGTGTTCCCCAGCCATCGCACCTTTACGACCATTATGCTGGCATATCCCTTAAGCCTTTCCATAACGGCGTTGTTGATTTTTATTGCACTGATGATTTATCGTCCGTCGAAACGTTTAGCTGCTGCAAAATCTTCCAAATAAAAGGAAGAGAAATGGCGGCGGAAAGCACATCCGCAACGGGCTGCGACCATTCGATGCCCTTCAGGTGAAAGAACGGCGTTAAAAGGAACAGGACGGGAATGAAAATCAGTCCGCTCCGCAGTGAGGATAAAAAAGAGGCTCTTCCGGCGAGACCGATGGACTGGAAGAGCATATTTCCGCAGATGCACACCGGCACGAAGGTAAGGGTGACGCACTGCAGGCGCAGGGTGTAGACAGCGATGTCCGCAGCCTGCGCGTCTTGTAAAAACATGGCAATCAGTTCTTTATCGAAAATAAATCCCAACACGCCGAAGCATAACATAATACAGGTACCAAGTCCCAGGGTAAACAGAAATGCTTTCCGTACCCGGGGATATTTTTTTGCCCCGTAATTAAAGGAAGAAACAGGCTGGAAGCCTTGAGCAATGCCAAGCGCCACGCTGTAGAGGAAGTTGAAAATGCGGGCAACCACGCTCAAAGCAGCAATGGCGGCATCCCCGTAAGGTGCGGCGAGCCAGTTAAGAGCCATGGTGGAAACACTGCCCATGCCCTGCCGCAGCATACTGGGAAAACCGGTGGAAACGATGTTCCAGATATCCTTTGCATTCAGATTGATGTAGCGCGGTGCAAAGCTGCTCTGCACTTTTCCCCGTAAGAAGAACCAGAGCAGGATGAAGAAGGAAATGTACTGGGAAATCATGGTGGAGAGTCCCGCACCCGCAATTCCCATGGAAAGACCTGACACAAAAAGCGCATCGCCGCCCATGTTAATGATGCTGCCGGAAATCAGACCCACCATGGCAAAGGAGGCGTGCCCCTCGTAGCGCAGAATATTGTTCATCACGCAGCTTGTGGTCATGGCGGGAGCGGACAGCAGGATGTAAAAGGCATAGGTGCGTGCATAGGGCAGAATGGTGTCGGTGCTGCCGAGCAGCCGGCAGAGCGGCGTTAAAAGCACCAGCCCCATTATCATAATAAACAGACCGCTGGCAAGAGAAAGATAAAAGCCGTTTGCGGAAAAATGTCTTGCCCGTTCGGTATCTCTGGCACCCAGCAGACGGCTGATAATGCTGCCGGAACCGTGTCCGAACATAAAACCAAACGCCTGAATAATTGCCATCAGTCCGAAAACGATGCCCACCGCGCCGGAGGCGCTTAAGCTGATACCGCTGACAAAATAAGTATCTACCATATTATATAAATTCGTAACCAGCATGCTGACGGTGGTGGGAAGACTCAGCTCCAAAATCAGCTTTACCACCGGCGTCTCCGTCATTTTCCGGTACTGTGCTTCTTTTTCGTTTACCTCATTCATTTTAAAAATCCTTTCTGCTGGCATTATAGAACTGCATTTTGGGAATGTCAATCCGGAGAAAAAGGAGTATAATAACATACATGGAAATCAGACATATTTATTACAAAACAGAAGATGCAGCCTATACCATTTCTTATGTGCTTACCCGAAAACAGGTAAAATACATCAATCTGCGCATCAAGAGCAACGGGGAGGTAGCGGTGTCTGCACACCGGCGGGTTCCGGCAACCTACGTGGACAAGTTTGTGGAAAGCAAAGCGCCGTTTATCTTAGAAGCGCTTGAACGTGTGGAAAAACGCCGGGAGGAAACAGGCGACCGGCCCCACAATTATGAAACCGGGGAAATCTTCCGCCTGCTGGGGCGCGATTATACCCTGGTGGTGGAGGAAGCCGGTGCAGCGGCGAAAATGTTTTCCCTGACCGGTGAAAATGCAGAAGCCGGTGCAGCGGGGGAAAAGCCTTCTTCGACCGGGCGGGAAGAAATTTTCTTCCGGGGTGACAGCCTTGTGCTGCGGACGAAATGGCCCGACCATTATCCCCATAAGAAGAATATGATGGAAAAATGGATGCGTTTCTTCACCCGGAAGATTTTTTCGGAAATCATCGACTGGGCATACCCGCAGTTTGTTCCTTACGGAGCGCCGTATCCGGTCTGGACTGCCCGCTCCATGACATCCAGATGGGGTTCCTGCCAGCCGCAGACCGGCAAAATCACGCTGAACAGCAAATTGATTTTTTATCCGAAAGAAGCCATTGAATATGTAGTGGTGCATGAATTTGCCCATTTTGCCCATCCCGACCATTCAAAGGCGTTCTGGGCGCTGGTGGCGGAAATCATGCCGGACTACAAGGAGCGGAAGAAGCTGTTAAACGGCTGAACGGAATTCGATATCGGAGCGAAAAGGAAAGGACATACATTACGGAGGGATATCTTATGATAAATGTAACCGGCACCATAGCAAAATCCGCCAACATTGTCAAAGACTCGGTAGTTATCGGGGACGTGACGATTGGCGAGGACAGTACTGTTTTATTCTATGCGGTACTCAGGGGAAATGACAATAAAATTGTAATCGGAAACGGCACCAACATCCAGGACAACTGCACCATCCACACTTCTCCTGTGGACCCGGCGATTATCGGAAACCACGTCACGGTGGGGCACAATGCCATTGTTCACGGCTGTAAAATAGGGGACAATACCCTGATTGGCATGGGAGCTACCGTCATGAACGGCAGCGTCATCGGGAAAAATTGTCTGGTGGCGGCGGGGAGCCTTGTTCTGGAACGCCAGAATATTCCGGACGGCTCTATGGTCATGGGCAGACCCGCCAAAGTTACCCGGGCGCTTACACCGGAGGAAATAGCGGGACTTAAAGAAAGCGCGCAGCATTATATACAGACCGGGCGGGACATGAAAGCCGCCGGGTATTGCGAACCATTAGATGCCATGTAAACCGCCGGTTACAGAGCGCTGTCAGGCACCATGTAAACCACCACGGTATTGCACAGGTTAGCGCTTGCAAACAGCATCACCAGCCTTTATAATACAGAGGTAAAATAAATTTTCAGGAGGATTTTCCATGATAGAATTCAGATATGATACACAGTTATTGATTGAAGGACACGACTTGGACGAGGATGTCATCAGCGATTACTTCACAGAGAATTTTAAGGGCGACTGCCTTTTAGCCGTTGGCGACGACGAACTGATTAAAATTCATTTCCATACCAACGAGCCCTGGAAGGTGCTGGAATACTGCGCGTCTCTCGGCGAAATCTACGACATCGTTGTAGAAGATATGGACAGACAGGCAAGAGGATTAAAGGGCTAATTAGGTCCGCAGCCACATACCATATGAGGGATATGTGATAAAAGGGGAGGATTTCAATGCGTCTTTGTATTGCATTAGCTCCATGCAGAGTCTGAGGAGACTGCATGGAGATTACTGAGGTAGTATATCCTCAGACTTTGCTTCTTACACAGTGAAATTTTGATGAAGGAGCAAAGAAATGAATAAGAAAAACAGATTAAAAGATTTTTATATTTTATGGAGTACGCAGAGCTTATCCCAGTTGGGAAGCAGCATCACGGCATTTGCCCTGACCCTGTGGCTGTATGAGAAAACAGGCTCATCCTTAAGCACGGCGGCGCTTACCTTATGTTCGTATGCACCGTATGTGCTGATGAGTATTTTTGCCGGAGCACTGACAGACCATTTTGACAAAAAGAAAACCATGCTTGTCTGCGATACACTGGCTGCCGTCTGTACGGTTGCGGTGTTTCTTCTTTATAAAACGGACAGTCTGGCGGTCTGGCATCTTTATGCGATAAACGCTTTTTCCGGACTGATGAATACGGTTCAGCAGCCGGCTTCGGAAGTGGCAATGACTCTTATTGTCAATAAGGATGATTACCAGAAGACCAGCGGCTTTCAGTCATTTTCCCGGTCACTGATATCTATCTTAAACCCGCTTATTGCGACGGCGCTTTACGGTCTGGCGGGGCTGGATGTGGTAATCGGTGTGGACTTGTGCAGCTTTCTCATAGCGTTTGTCGCACTGGCAGCTTTTATCAGACTGTCTGATACCGGTAAAAATAAAAGGGAAAGTTTTCTGACACTGGCAAAAGAGGGCATTGTTTTTCTGCGGAAAACGCCTATGATTTTGACACTGATTCTTTTTATGTCGGGTGTTAATCTGGTTTCTTCCGCTTTTGATGCGGCTTTACCGGGGCTTGTCATTCCCAACCCGAGAGGCGGGACAGCGGTTCTTGGGATTGTTACCTCCTTTGCCGGAATTGCCATGGCAATCGGAAGCGTGATGGTTACTTTCATGCCAAAGCCCAAAAATCGGGTAAAAGTGGTGTATCTTACCATGCTTTTTTCCCTCGGTACGGAAAATTATCTGATGGGGCTGGCAAGGTCGCCCATACTCTGGTGCGTGGGACAGTTGATAGGCTGGCTGCTTGTACCTGTTATGAGTGCCAATCTGGATGTTATCATGCGGAATACCATTCCTGTCGAGCTTCAGGGAAGAGTGTATGCCTGCAGAAATACACTTCAGTTTTTTACCATTCCCATAGGTCTTTTCTGGGGTGGCTTTATGGTGGACAATGTATGCGAGCCTTTCATGGCAAGGCATGCCGCGTCACCGGTGCTGACGGCACTGTTCGGAAGCGGAAAAGGCTCCGGAGCGGCGCTTATGATGTTTCTTCTTGGGGTAATCGGCACCCTGTTGTGTCTGATAACCGGCAGCAGGCTTAAGAAATATAAATACTGTGATAATTAAAACAAAAACCGGATAAGATGCGGGTTGAAATACCTGCGTCTTATCAGGTGCCGAAAAATGTTGAGCACAGCATAAATGAGGTACGAAAAAATGTTGAGCTGCATGAAATTTAGGTGCCTAAAAGTGTTGAGAATGGCATAAAACAGCTAACGAAAAATGTGAAATTGCCATTGAATAGCCGGCAAAAAATGTGATATACTGCTTTATAGGGAAGGTGGTTGTCATTATGCTCAGATTTGCGATGGAAAAACTTCAGGCATGGAAAGAAAAAAAAGACCGAAAACCTCTGATTATTATGGGAGCCAGACAGGTAGGAAAAACCTGGCTGATGAAGGAGTTCGGCGAGACCTGTTACGAGAAGGTGGCGTATATTTCTTTCTATAATAATAAGCGTATGGATGATGTTTTTCAGGTGGATTTTGATATACAAAGAATTATTATGAACCTGAACATTGAGTCCGGAGTGACAATTACTCCCGGAGATACCCTTATTATTCTGGATGAAATTCAGGACACTCCCAAGGTTCTGGAGTCGTTGAAATATTTTTGTGAAGAGGCGCCGGAGTACCATGTCATAGCGGCGGGTTCTCTTTTGGGTGTTGCTATTCATGAAGGTGTTTCCTACCCGGTAGGCAAGGTAGATATACTTGACCTGTATCCGCTGAATTTCCGCGAATTTTTATGTGCTATGGGAGAAAAGCCTTTAGCGGATGCACTTTCGACCAAAGATTACACAGTAATCGATAATTTTTCCGATAAATATCTGTTCTGGCTGAAAAATTATTATTACACGGGCGGTATGCCGGAGGTAGTGAAGGCTTTCAGCGTGCAGAAAGATTATCAGGAGGTCCGCCGGATACAGAGTGATATTGTAAGGCAGTATGAAGGCGATTTCGGCAAACATGTGGATACTAAGACATTGCCGAGGATACGAATGGTCTGGGACTCCATCCCCATGCAGCTTGCAAAGGAAAATAAGAAATTTTTCTTCGGACAGATAAAAAAGGGAGCACGTAGCAGCGACTATGAAATTGCCATTCAGTGGCTTATTGACTGCGGACTTGTCTATAAAGTGAGCCGCGTGAATGAGCCCCATATGCCCTTGAAAGCGTACAAAAGTATGAATGCCTATAAATTATTTGTCCTTGATGTGGGACTTCTGGGAGCATTGAGTGAACTGCCTGCAGAGTCTATTTTGGAGGGCAATGACATTTTTGTAGAGTTTAAGGGAGCGCTTACAGAGCAGTATGTCCTGCAACAGGTGATAGCAGATACCCCATACACTCCCTATTACTACGGAACGGAGAATGCAAACTTTGAGCAGGATTTTCTGATACAGAAGGAAAAAGACATTGTTCCGATTGAAGTAAAAGCGGAAACCAACCTTCGTTCACAAAGCCTGAAAGCTTATTGTGACAAATTCCATCCCCGGGAAGCAGTGCGCTTCTCTGCAAGGAAATACAGCGACCAGGGATGGATGAAAAACATTCCGTTATATGCGGTTTGCAATTTGTAAAACTTACTTCCGGAAAAATGCTGCGGCGATGACACCCGGACCGGTATGGGTTCCGATTACACTGCCAATGGAGGTGTAACGCAGATTTTCCGTGCCGTTTTCCCAAAGAGCCTTGCTGTCTTCGATGTATTTTTTGAGCAGCACATCCGTAAGACCGGTGTAGCCTAAAAGAATGGGCAGGGAAAAATCAATGCCGCCGGCTTTCTGGATTTCCTGAACCAGGAGATTGTTGCCCTGCTTGGAGCCGCGGGCTTTTCCTAAAATATTAATGACTCCGTTTTCAATATTCACAACCGGTTTGATGTTTAACAGTCCGCCGGCAAAAGCTACGGTCGGAGAAATCCGGCCGCCTTTTTTCAGGTATTCGAGGGTGTCAAGCATGGCAATCAGGCAGATATCTTCTTTTTTCTTTTCCAAAGCATCGGCAATTTCTGCGGCAGACATGCCCTCATCCAGACACTGAAGTGCAAATTCGGTTAAAATAGAGGTACCGATAGCCGCAGAGCTGCTGTCTACCACATAGACATTTTCATAGTCGGAGGCAGCAATCACCGCACTCTGGTATGTGCCGGAAAGCTTGGAAGAAAGTGTAATAATGACAGCACTGTCATCCGGTTTCAGGACATCGTCCAGTGCCTTCATAAAGGCAGAGGGAGTTGCCTGACTGGTGGTGGGAAGAGTGTCACTTTCAATCAGCTTCTCATAAAATTCCTTGTGTGTCAGATTGACACCGTCTATGTATTCTTCCGCACCGAAGCAGACGGTAAGAGGTACTACCGTTACCCGGTTTCTGGTGCTGTTGGTTAAATCGGTTGTTGAGTCTACAATAATTTTAATGCTCATAAGGTTTCCTTTCTCTGGTTCCGGGCGAAAATCCGCGAGGATAATGTTGGTATGTAAATAGTTTTCCGCAATTTTTATGTCAGGTTTACCGTAGGAAAATCTGCAAAAGCTTGCGGTAAAGCTTACTGGTATACGGCTGGTAACGCATGGGTAAATCCAGCCAGGTCTTTTTGTCCACAATACTTTTCTGATGGGAAAAAGCATCAAAACCGGCCTTTCCGTGATAAGCGCCCATACCGCTTTCGCCAACGCCACCGAAGCCCATTTCGGAAGTGGCAAGGTGGATGATAGTGTCGTTGATGCAGCCGCCGCCATAGGAAAGTTCCTCGTTTACCCGGCGGATGTGCGCTTTATTGCTACTGAAAAGATACTGCGCCAGCGGCTTGGGACGTTTTTTCAGAAGAAGCATCAGCTCATCAAAATTCTCATAGGTAAGGACCGGTAAAACAGGACCGAAAATTTCTTCCTGCATGACGGGGTCATCAAAAGTCACATGTGTCATAATAGCAGGCGCAATGCGGAGAGCCTCTGCATCGGTTTCCCCGCCAAGGTACAGTTCCCCGGATTGTAATAGGCGGCACAGTCTGTCAAAGTGCTTCTGATTGATAATTTTCCCGTAATCGTTATCTGCCAGGGGGTCACTGCCAAACTGTTTTTCTACCTGTAATTTCAGTTCCTGCAGCAGCTTGTCCTGAATGCTTTTGTGACAGAGGATAAAGTCGGGAGCTACGCAGGTTTGCCCGCAGTTTAAGTATTTGCCGAAAACAATGCGTCTGGCAGCCAGACGGATATCGGCGCTTTCCTCCACAATGCAGGGGCTCTTGCCGCCAAGCTCTAACACAACCGGTGTCAGATTAACGGCTGCGTGGCGCATGACTTCCCTGCCGACGTTCTGGGAGCCGGTAAAAAAGATGAAATCAAATTTCTTTTCTAAAAGAGCCGCATTTTCGGCTCTGCCGCCGGTTACCACCGACACATGGGCGGGAGAAAAACATTCCTTTACCAGCATCTCAATAACCTTTGAAGTGGCGGGAGAGTAAGCACTGGGTTTCACGATAGCGGTGTTTCCCGCCGCAATGGCATCAACTAAAGGGTCTATGGAGAGCAGAAAAGGATAGTTCCATGGACTCATGATGAGGGTGTTGCCGTAAGGCACCGGCTGCACATAACTATGGGAAGCAAATTGTGCAAGCGGGGTGTAGACGGTTTTTCTTTTGGAAAATTTTTTTACATGACGCATCATGTAGCTGATTTCGGACAATACCAACCCGATTTCGCACATAAAGCTCTCATAACTGCTTTTCCCAAGGTCCTTTTTCAAGGCTTCTTCTATCTGCAGCCGGTATTTTTGAACCGCCTGATACAGTTTCTTTAATTGCCTCTTACGAAAACTGACGGGAATGGTGGCACCACTGTCGTAAAAATCACGTTGTAACTGTAAGATGTCGTCGATTTGTGTGCTGTCCATGATAACTCCTTAAATTCAGATATTTTTTGCCGGTTGTAAAACCCGGTAAAAGTTTTCCAACTCTTTTTCGGTCATTAACTTCGGAACGGGATAGAGAGGATTGGCTTCCTTCTCGGCATGAGCCGCCATGACAGGAATGTCACTTTTCTGAATCCCTTCTATATAAGTGGGTATCTGCATCCGCTCATTCAGGGAACGGATAGCGGCGATAAACTTCTTAGCGCCTTCTTCGGGAGAGTCTTCCTCCGTACATACACCTGCGGCGCAGCCCATCTGCTGCAATTTTTTATACACGCCGGAGCCGTAAGCATCCAGCACATAAGGCATGATGACCGCGTTTGCAAGTCCGTGGGGCACATTGTATTGTCCGCCGAGAGAGTGCGCTACGGCATGGATGTATCCTACATAGGACCGGGAAAAAGCAAATCCTGCCTGGTAAGAGGCAAGCAGCATATTGGAACGGGCTTCTTCATCGGAGCCGTTTTCGTAAGTTCTTTCAATATTGGCAAAAATAAGTTTCGTTGCGGAAAGCGCCATTTGGCGGGTTTCCTTTGTCGTGGAGCGGCCGATGTAGGCTTCCACCGCGTGGGTCAGCGCATCCATTCCGGTGGTCGCGGTGAGGGAAGGCGGCAGGGAGTAGGTCATGGAAGCATCCAGAACGGCATACCTCGGAATTAAAACGAAATCATTCAGCACATATTTATACTTCTGGTCGGGGTCGGTGATAACGGCGGCAAGTGTATTTTCGCTGCCGGTACCGGCGGTTGTGGGAATAGCAATTAACAGGGGGATTTTCCGCAGTACATGCAGCGTGCCCTTCAACTGGTTCAAGGTTTTGCCGGGATAGGCCACTCTTGCGCCGACTGCTTTGGCACAGTCCATGGCAGAACCGCCGCCGATGGCAATCAGTGCCTGACAGCCGTGTTCTTTGTAAAGTTTTAAGGCGGCCTCCACATTTTTCACGGTCGGATTGGGGCAGGTTTTGTCATAGACGCAGTAAGAAATACCGGCTTCGTCCAACACAGCCGTAACCTTTGCGGCAAGTCCGAACTTTACAATGCCATTGTCCGTCACAATCATAAGGTTGTTGATGCTGTTCCCTGAAAGTGCCTCCGGCAGTTCCCTGCAGGAATGCAGAATTTGCGGCTCCCGATAGGGAAGCAGGGGAATCGCCACCCGAAATGCCGCCTGATATATACGGCAGTAAGCCTTCTTCAAAATATTCATAACTATTCCTTTCTCAAATTTCCCTCAAGGGAAATTGACATTGAATATCAGTTATATTTTCTTCCGAAATTCATGCGTGATATTGGTTACAATTTTCTTGTGAAATTCGTTGTCCGATATTGGTTACAGTCCTTCTTCGGAAACCCTCTGTAAATTTCTGGTTATAATGTCCAGACACTCCGTAAAAATGACTCTTTTTTCTTCGGTGATGCCTTCGTTTGCTTTTTCTACGGCGAGGGCGGCGCGCTCGCTGATTTGTTCGGCCACATGCAGACCTTCCTTCGTCAGCTTCAATGTTCCGCGGTAACGGTTCTGGTTGCTGCCTTCCTTGGTGACGAGTCCCTTCGCTTCCATAATGGAAACCATGCGGGAAACATCGGCTTTATCTTTACCGCACAGTTCGGCAAGCCGGGGCGCCGTCAGCCCGTCGGAATAACGATACAGGGTTGTAAGATATACGGCATGGGAGCTTTTCAGGTGATACTCACTCAGCTCATCTGCGGCAATTTTGTGCCAATAGCGGTATATTTCCGAAATGGCAAGGGAAAATTTTTCAAAACGGTCTACCATACATATCCTTTCCGGAGGCGAGGTTCCTACATGTTTTTCTTTACGTTAAGCTTTCAGATGTTGAACTCTCAACATCTCACATCATACAGAAAAGAAGTTGAACTGTCAACATCTTTTAAAATTTCCAATTTGGACTTTTCATGAGGAAGCTTATCTGTGTATAATGAGGAAGATAAGGAAAGTAGGCACGCGGGAGGAAAAACTGAAGCAAAGTGCCTATAGGAAAAGGGAGAATAGGCACGCAGTAGGAAAAGTCGAAGCAGAGTGCCTATGGAAAAAAGGAGAATAGGCACGAATGAGGGAAATCCGAAGCAAAGTGCCTACAAGAAAAAGAAAAGTAGGCACGAATGAGAAGAAGAGAGCCGTCAGTGCCTACAAATAGAAAAAACAGTAGGCACGAATGAGAAGAAAAAAGCTTCGAGTACCTACAACCGAAAAAACAGTAGGCACGCAAGAAGGAAAACTGAAGCAAGATGCCTACAGGAAAAAACACCCAACAGAGAGAACTACATAATATGAATAAATGGACAGAATTTGCGGTGTTTGAGGACGGCAAAATTCTGTTGGTGCATGAGAAAAACGGAACCTGGTCGCTGCCGGGCGGCTGGTGCGATGTGAACCAGTCCGTGGCGTCCAATACCGAGAAGGAAACCAGAGAAGAAGCGGGGCTTCAGGTAAGCGCGGATAAAATCATTGCCGTGCAGGACTGGCGGAAACACAATAAATGCAATCAGCCTTTCGGTGTGATTAAAATTCTCGTGCTGTGCCGGAAGCTTGGCGGAGCCTTTGAGGAAAACATCGAAACCACGGAAATCCGGTACTTTGACAGAACGGAACTGCCAAAGAACCTTGCGGAGGAAAAGGTGACGGCGGCGCAGATTGCCCTGTGTTTTGAGGCATACGATGCCGGGGAAAACTGGGTTACAAGGTTTGATTAAAATTCCTCCTTTTAAGGCAGGAAGAATTGCTCTTCGTTTCTTGACGAGATATAGTATTCGGAGTACCATGTACTATAAATGTATACATATGAAAATCAGGATAAAATCAAGGGTTCCGGACAACCGGAACGTACATGAGGAGGACAATATGCATAAGGTATTTACAAAGAGAAGTGGTGCGAGAGTATTAAGTATGTTTCTGGCAGCACTTCTTTCTTTTTCAAGCGTAGATTTGACGGCATATGCGGCTGCGGCGCAGAACGGTGCGGTGGTCACGGAAGCCGGTCAGGCAGACAGGAGTGATATCGAAGGATCCGGTGATGCCAGCAGCGGAAATGCAGACAAGCCCGGTGACAGTGATGCAGGAAATGGAAATGCAGACAAGCCCGGCGACAGTGATGCAGGAAACGGAGATAAAGACAAGCCCGGCGACAGCGATGCAGGAAACGGAGATAAGGATGAGCCCGGAAATGACGCAGATGTCAGTGGAGATGATGCTTCTGTTTCCGATGGCGATGTCAAATTGGATATGGGCGATGCTTCCCTGGAAGCGCAGAATTCCCTGGGACGTCTTTTTAAGGATATCATGTCCGAAACGGAAGTGGAAACAGAGCAGACCGGCTGTGGTGTTTATTCAGTCGTGATGGACGGCACCAAGGCAACGGCTTCCATACAGGCACTGGAGGACTGCACACTGGTAGTGGGCATTTATGAAGAAGACGGCATCCGCCTGATTGCAACGGGAACGGCGGACGTCACCGCAGGTGACACGGATGTCACAGTCAGCATAGAAGCGGATACCCTGCCTGCTTATTATCATGTAAAAGCCTTTCTGGTGGATAATGTAAGTCTGCGTCCCTGCAGCAAGGTATATGAAACCGATGATTATACCCGAAAAATGCAGGAATTTTTCGCCAAGACAACGAGTGATTTCACGGAGAGCCAGGTGCTCAATTTAGATGCGGATGAAACCAATAATTTCCTTGTTTTTGCGGACTCCGTAACAGTCATTCCTAAGAGCACGGATGCTTCGGTAAATGTGGTTGCGAAAGCGGACGAAGAAAATCTTATCTGGAAAATTAAAAATCCCGGTGAGGATTTTCTGGCGCTGAAAGAGGGCGACATTTTTACCTATTATTACACGGATGAAGATATTATCATTACCCGTGTTACATCCCTGAGCACAGAGGGCGAGGCGGAAAATACCGTTCTTACCATTCAGGGCGCGGACCCGGAATACGAGGATGTTATTTCCTTTATTAAATACGGAGCGGCCAATCCCGCCGATGACGACAGCGGCGCCGTAGCAACCTACGCAGCGGAGACAGCCGGCATTGCAACGCAGGCCGACAGAGCCGGTACTACTTACGGCGGTGTGAATTTTCCCTGGAAGATGGCAAACCTTGAGGTTAAGCCGCCTGAGAGCAACGTAAAAATTGAGCTCAGTGATATCGGCGGAGCGGTTTCCGTTAAGATTTACGTGGATACAGCAAATGACATCAATACCATTGAAGCCGGTGTCAGTTACGGTGTCACCATAAAAGCAGAAGTAAAGATTGACGAGAAAGAATGGACTAAGGATATTTCGCTGGGCGAAATAAAAGAGCCGCTGGGACTTACCGGCCTGGTATTTTCCGCTAAAGTGCAGTTTGTATTATCCGTAGAGGGAAATGTCAGTGCGGAAGGTACGCTGACAGGTTCTGTTGGTTTCCGTTGTAACAAAAACACCGGGGTGGAAAATATTTCCAAAACGCCGGAGCTTACACTTACCAAAACGGTGGAAGTAACCTTTAAGGTAGGACTTAAAATGTCGATAGGTTTGGAACTTATTGATGATAAAATTGCAAGCCTGGCAGTAGAAGCGGAGGGCGGCTTAAAGCTGAAAATAAAGGCCAAAGCCAAGGTACTGGACAGTTCTTCCAACAGACACCTTTGCAATACCTGCTTCACTGTGAACATAGGGCCTTATTTTGAAGCCGATGTAAAAGTGGAAACTTTGAAAATTTTCACGAAAAAATGGCCGTTAATAGAGAAAAACGTTTCCTGGGGTTCGGCATATTTTTCCCTGGATTATGCGCCTCACTTCGGTTGGGGAGACTGCCCCCATGTGCAGTATCAGGGCAATGTTCGGGTTTTGGACAAAGCAGGCAATCCGGTAGCGGGAGCTGCTGTTATCGCGGCAACCGGCAACAATGTGACAAATTCTAAGGGCGAAACCCGGTTAAACTTAAATGTCGGAAAACAGAATATTTATGTAAAAAAGGATGGCGCACTTTATTCGGCAGAAGTTAAGCTGCCGGACGGCGTGGACAAAATAACGGGAACCGTTACCTTAACGATTAACCCGAATGCCGCAAAGAAGCTTTCAGATTCGGCATATGTAGAGCAAGTGTACGCAATGGTTTACAACAGAGGCTCCTACGATAAAAATGTAACCTATGCGGCGCTGACGGCGGACGGCAGTCTGTATATGTGGGGCGGAAATGACTACGGTCAGGTTGGCATCGGTAGTACGGACAATCAGGACAAACCGGTCAAGGTGCTGGAGAATGTAAAGGAATTCCGGTTCCCGGACGACAGAAATCCGCTGTGTGCTGCCGTTACCAAGGATGGTAGCCTGTATATGTGGGGTTCGGACTCCTATGGCAGACTGGCGAACGGACAGCTCGGAAGCAAGCAGCTTACCCCCTACAAGGTGGAGTTTGACAGGAAAGATACCAAGGTGGCAAACGTGTATTTCCCGTCAGACGGCGTCAGCAAAAACGGTGTGGCAATCACCACCGATGGCGAATTGTACCTGTGGGGAACCAACAGCTACAATGAAATAAACAGCAGCAATTCCATGTATGTGACGGTTCCCACCAGGCTCCTTACCAATGTGGAAAGCTTTACCGTTTACCGGGGCACTTGTGCGGCGATAGAGAAATCCGGCGCACTCTGGCTGTGGGGAAACAATACATACGGTATTGCCGGAAAAATCAGCACCCAGTCCGTTGTTTCACCGGAAGAGGCGGTGCATATCCTGGACGGCGTGAAAGAGGTACACCTCAATTATGAAAACGGCGTGGCTGTCCGGAAAAACGGCACGCTCTGGATATGGGGTTATGGCTACGGACAGATGGCAGGAGAAGGGGACAACGAACAGTGGATTCCCCAGCAGCAGATTTTGCCGGAGGAAGAAATTGCCGGATTTTATGAAGATGAAAATTACGGTTCCAAGTATGCACTGACTGCAGGCGGAGAGCTGTATGCCTGGGGGTCCAATGCATACGGTCAGCTGGGTATAAGCACAAACGCGGGAACCTCGACAAAAAATAAAACACCGGCAAAGATAAGCATCAGTGGAATAAAAGAGTTTACGGTGCAGAACGGAACCTGTGCGGCCCTGACTAAGGAAGGAAAACTGTATCTGTGGGGACGCAATCAGGCAGGTCAGCTTGGCAATGGCAGCACCGGCGGCTACAGTTACCTGCCTACGGCTGTTCTGGCGGATAAAAAAGTGACGGAATTTCAGTTCTTATTCGGTGGAAAGCTTTGTGCGGCTATTGTGCAGGGCACAGCTTCCGGAGTGAGCAAGGACCTGTATACATGGGGAAGCTATAAGGGCGGTTCTTCCGGTGGTTCATTCTATGCGGATGAGACAGATTTGGAACCCACGCTTCAGGCGGAAAATATAAAGAGCTTTCTTACATATCCCGATGTGGAATATACTTATTTGTCAACCATCAGTACTTTATTTACCCAGTTTGCGGTTGTGAAAAAGGACGGAACTCTCTGGGAGTGGCTGGGGACCAAGGAAGGAAAACAGAGAGAGGATTTCACGGAAACAGCCGGAACGGCTGTCTGTGCAACTTACGTGGTGGATGGCTCGGTATACCGGCAGAACATCGCCGTTGACAATAAGGGCGGACTGTATACCTACGGCAATCCCTTATCTGGAGGAAAGACCGGGGTAACCGAACAGTACCTGTTCGGCGACAAGGTAGTCACCAAGGAGCTTAAAAGCAGTACCGCAAGCCAGGCGGCGGTTACAGTCGAGAATATCGAGGGCATGACTAATGCAACAGTTGATACCGAGAGCATGGCCGATGCCGCAGTGGGTGCCGAAAGTCCGGAAAACGTGACCGATGTGGCAGATGCAGCCGGAAGCATGGAAAATATGAATGATGCCGCAGATGACAGCGACAGCGGAGATGCTGCACCGGCAGGCGATTTCTCAAATTGGGAAAAGAATTTTGACGGTCTGCTTCCCAACGAGATTTACAATATTTATGCGGTGAAATCCAGAGAGGCGGAAAATGTGCTGGGCTCTGACAACCTGCTTTACATCGGTCAGGAAACGTCCACGGCGGAAGGCACCCTGCAGGCAAAACTTGCCCTGAAAGAAAGTTGCGAAGCCCCTGAGATTTTCTGCGTGGCATACAGCCGTACCGATATGTCGGAAGCAGAAGTGCAGGTAGAGGGTATTATTTACGACGGCATGCCGCATATACCGCAGGTAACCGTTATCTGCGAAGGGAAAACCCTTGTTCCGGATAAGGATTACGTTGTGTATTATGAGGAACAGGTTACGGAAGTCGGTAATTACGAGCTTACCGTAAAAGGTATCGGCGTATACGAAGGAGAAAAGGCGGTTTCCTATTTCGTGGCAGACCGCGGAGACATTCTCATGGAGGATACTCCGGAGGACGGCATCATACCGGAAGGACTCTGGGTGGCAGGCATCCGGGAGGGCGGTTATGACTACACCGGCACGGCGATAAAGCCCGAAATGCGTGTTTATGACAAGAATGTCCTTTTGAAGGAGCAGGTGGATTACACTGTTTCCTATAAGAATAACATCAATGCTAACGACGCATCGGTGGCTGCCAAGGCGCCGACTCTGACTGTAACCGGCAAGGGCAACTACACTGGAAAAGATACCAAGACCTTTAAGATACTGCCCCTGGACATCAGTTCACCGCTGTTTGAGGCAGAGAATATTTCCATTGCCTCCACAGGAAAGGCACAGAAACCCGTGCCCACCCTGTATTTTGGCAGCAGACAGTTAAAGAACAAGACCGAGTTTACATACAGCTATTACAAGACAGATGAAACCACCGCTGCGGCAGGCACAGACAGCGCAGCGCCGGCACTCAATGTCGCAGGCACAGACAATGCAGCGCCGGCACTCAATGCCGCAGGCACAGACAATGCAGCGCCTGCGGACGGCGCGGAAAAACTTGACTCCGTAAAAGATGTGGGCACCTACTACGTGGAGCTTACCGGTAACGGCAACTTTACCGGCAGCAGAACCGTAAAACTGACAGTGCTGCCGTCTGCGAAAGACAACCCGGCAGTCAAGCTTATCAGTAAGGTTACCGTGGCAAGAATACCGTCACAGGTTTATGTAACGGCAAATAAAAACGGCGTTGTGACACCGGAAATCACCGTAAAAGACGGCAAAACCGTACTGGAAGAGGGCGTTCACTACACGGTAAGCTACAGCAATAACAACCGGGTAGGCACCGCATTTGCCATTATCGAAGGCATCGAAGAGGCGGGCTACAGCGGCTCAAGGCGCGTGGCATTCCAGATTACCGGCACGGCTATCAGCAAAGCCAAGGTAACGGGACTTACCGGACAGACCTTTGTATACAATGGCGAATTCCATACGCCGGAGCTAATGCTTACCATGAAGTTAAACGGGGAAGAAAAGCCCCTGACGGAAAACAAAGATTACACGGTACAGTGGCAGAAAAACCAGAATGCCGGAACCGCAACCGTTGTGTTTACCGGCATAAACGGCTACACAGGAACCATGAAAAAGACCTTCCGCATCCAGGCATTTAATATGGCAGCCAATGCAGACGGCAGGCTGGAAGCGAAGCTTGTATCCACGGAAGTGCCTTATGCCAAGGGCGGCGCAAAGCCGGAGATGTCCGTTACCTTTAAGACAGAAAGCGGCGAAGTTCTGCAGCTGAAAGAAGGTGTTGACTACACCGTAACCTACAAGAACAACAAAGCCTTAAATGACGGCAGCAACGAAAAGAAGCTTCCTTCCGTAACCATTAAAGGAAAGGGCAATTTTACAGGCACCTATAAGGAGATTCTGCCGTTCACCATCGTGGCGCAGGATATCGGCAGGCTGACCCTGACGGCGGCGGACAAGGTGTACCGGAACAAAGGAAATGTCTATGCAACCAAGGTTACCGTAACCGATTTGGACGGCAAGGTGCTGAATGCGGGAACGGATTACGAGAAGACCCTGCTTTATACATATAAAGAAGACACGACTCTTGACGACGGCACCGTGCGCACGGCGGGAACGGTTATCGACAAAAAGGACATTATTCCTGCGGGAACCGTTATCTGCGTGACCGTTACGCCCAAGGGCAACTATAAGGGCGAGCCTTTGACCGGAGAATATGCCATCAAAACCTATGATATTTCGGGAGCGGCAGTTACCATACCGGCACAAATTTACACCGGCAAGCCCATTACGCTTGACAAAACTGACCCGAAACAGATTACGGTAAAGGTAAAGGGCAAGGTTGTGGACCCTGACCAGTTTGAAATTGTAAGCTACCGGAACAACGTAGCCAAAGGAACCGCCACCGTCATTATCCGCGGAAAAGATAACTACGGCGGTACGAAAAAAGTTACCTTTAAGATTAACGCAAAGAAGTTTTTGTGGTGGTCTTTCTAAGATAAATGAATCATTTTAAGATACAAGGCAAAGGAGGACAAAAGATGAAAAAGAAGATTTGGTTACTATGTATCCTTATCTGTCTTTTGTTTGTGGGAAGTATGACAGTCAGTGCTGCCACATTTTCCTTAAGTCAGACAAGAGTAACATTAAACATCGGCGACTCTGCGGAGCTCAGCGTTGTGGGAAGTGAAGAACTTGCAAAATGGGCTTCTTACAATGTGAATATCGCAACCGTCGACCAGAGCGGTAAGGTGACCGCGGTCCGGAAGGGCAGCACCACCATCAGCGCCAGAATAGGCCTTACCTATAAGAAATGTACGGTAACGGTCGTGGACAGTAGCATCAAGGTGAACAAACCGACGGCAGTTATTTACACCGGCGGCACCTCCACACAGACGGTGCAGCTTCGGGCGACCGTAAAGGGTGCGTCCAAAACAGTGACATGGACAAGCTTAAATCCAGCAGTTGCCACGGTGGACGAAAAAGGTAAAGTAACCTCTGTTTCCGACGGTCAGGCAGTGATTATGGCAACGGCAAACGGCAAAACCGATACCTGCGTGGTAAAGGTGTTAAAAAACAGCATTTCCCTGGATATGGATACCATGCAGCTCGGCACTAAGGGAAACGGCAGCGCCATCAAGCTCACGCCCACCATTGTGGGTACCGGCAAATCCGTAAAATGGACCACCTCCGATAAGACGGTTGCAACCGTAAGCGGCGGCAGGGTAACCGGTAAAAATACAGGTACCGCCATCATTACGGCAACGGCAAACGGTGTGTCTGCAACCTGTGAAGTAACGGTTATCAAGGACTCTCTTTCCATCAGCGAAGAAAAAGTTCTTTTGTATACAGGTGAAACCAAGCAGATTCGTTCCAATGCCACGAGCAAGGAAGTTGTCGTATGGGAAAGTTCCAACGACAACGTGGTTACCGTGGATGAAAAAGGCAAGCTGACCGCCGTAGGCGAAGGTACGGCAACCATCCGGATTTCCTTAAGCAATGCGGCCGCAGGAACGGTTTCCCGTGATACCACGGATACCTGTGAAGTAACGGTAAAAGACAGCCGCATGGAAATTTATAATGAGGAAGTTTCTCTGAAAACCAAAGGAACAGACAAAACCTGTACTCTTTCTTATCAGGTAACAGGCAGAAAGAATACCATAAAGTGGACGTCCTCCAACAGCAAAGTGGTAAGTGTAAGCGGCGGAAAGCTGACGGCTAAGAGCGTGGGAACCGCAACCGTTACGGCAACGGCAAACGGTGTTTCCGATACCGTGGAAGTAACAGTCAGCGCCTATGAACCGACCATTACACTCAGTCAGAACGAGTACACATTATATACGAAAAAAGGCAATACCTATACCCTTCGGGCAACCATTGACGGCCCTGTGAAGAAAGCCGTATGGGAAAGCTCCCATCCGGAAGTGGCAACGGTTGTAAACGGAAAAGTAACCGCAGTCGGCGAAGGGGAAACCATTATTACGGCAACGGCAAATGACGTTGTGGCAGAGTGCCGCATTACCGTAAAAGAGAGCAAAGTCATTCTCGAAACGGAAAACATTACCATGGATAAGGGCGAAACCGCCCAGCTTGGGGCAGATGTCGTAGGCTACAGCCAGAGCTTAAGCTATGTTTCTACCAATACCAAGGTAGTAACCGTAAGAAACGGTGTGCTGACGGCGAAGAATTACGGCGAAGCAGACATTAAGGTAACCGCAAACGGCGTGACTTCCCTCTGCCACGTAAAAGTAGCTGTCTGCAACCATGAATATGACAAGGCTGTCACAGACCCAACCTGTACGGAAAAAGGCTATACGACCTATACCTGTAAGAAGTGTGGAGACAGTTATATCGGTGATTACACGGAACCTCTCGGCCATGAGTTCGGTGAATGGGAAACGGTGCAGGAAGCAACGGAAGACGAAGCAGGTCTGGAAAAGAGAACTTGCGTACGCTGTGATGAAGAAGAAACCTGTGAAATTCCGAGAAAACCGCATGAACATGCCTATACCGAAACAGTTACCGCTCCCACCTGTACGGAGCAGGGTTATACGACCCATACCTGTGAGAAGTGCGGCAACAGTTATGTAGATACTTATACCGATGCCCTCGGCCATGACTTCGGCGAATGGGAAACCGTCCGGGAAGCAACGGAAGACGAAGCCGGACTGGAAAAGAGAAGCTGCAAACGCTGCGGTGAAGAAGAAACCCGTGAAATTCCCAAGAAGGAACATGAGCATGTATACACCGAAACCGTAACGGCACCTACCTGTACGGAAAAGGGATACACCACTTTTACCTGCAAGTGCGGCGACAGCTACGTTGGCAATTATACCGATGCCCTCGGCCATGACTTTGGCGAATGGGAAACGGTGAAGGAAGCAACGGAAACGGAAACAGGTCTTGCCAAGAGAAGCTGTAAGCGTTGTAAGGAAGAAGAAACCAAGGACATTCCGACCACGGACCATGTGCATAAGTATACCGATGTGGTAACAGCGCCTACCTGTACGGAAAAGGGCTATACGACCCATACCTGTGCCTGCGGTGACAGTTATGTGGACACCTATACGAATGCCCTGGGTCATGATTATGAAGAAAAAGTATTTCCGCCTACCTGTCAGAACGGCGGCCATTCTCTTTTCCTCTGCAGAAGATGCGGAGATGCCTATATGGGTAATTTCACTGACCCGTCAGAGCACAGTTATGTGGACACTATTGTGAAGCCCACCTGCGATGCACAGGGCTACACGCTCCATACCTGCAGTGCCTGTGGAAATGAATACAGAGATCATTATGTAGAATCCCTCGGTCATGACTATGGAGAATGGAAAGTCACCAAAGAAGCAACGGAAACCGAAACCGGTGAACAGGTAAGAACCTGCAAGCGCTGCAATAAAGAGCAGACGGAAGAAATTCCCGTAAAAATCCATGTGCATCAGTATACAGCAGTGGTAACCACGGAGCCTACCTGCGAACAGCCCGGAATCACCACTTATACCTGCACCTCCTGTGGACATAAATATATCGATTACGTACCTGCTGCCCTTGGTCACGACTATGTGGCAAAGGTGGTAAAAGAAGCAACCTGTGATGACTTGGGAGAAGTTCTTTATACCTGCAGCCGCTGCGGTGACAGTTATACAGAGCAGCTGGATCCGCTGGACCATGTTTTCGGAGAAGAGGTAGTAACACCGCCTACCTGTGAGAAAAAAGGCTACACTACCCGTACCTGTATTAACTGCGGTCACCAGATTAAAGATAATTATACCGATGCCCTCGGCCACAAATTCGGGGAATGGGAGACCGTTACAGAACCTACGGAAGACAGCATGGGTCTGATGAAGAGACAGTGTATCCGTTGTGAGGAAACGGAAACCAAGATGATTCCGGCGTTAGACCATGTGCATCAGTATACCGACACGGTAACGGCGCCCACTTGTACGGAAAAGGGTTATACCACCCATACCTGTAAGTGCGGCAATAGCTACGTGGATACTTACACGGATGCTCTCGGCCATGATTACGAAGATGAAGTAACAGAGCCTACCTGTACGGAAAAAGGCAGCACCACTCATACTTGTAAGCGTTGCGGTTATGCCTGTACCGACAGTGAAACCGCTGCCCTTGGCCACGATTACGAAGATGTCGTAACAGAGCCTACCTGCGGTGAGCAGGGTTACACTACGCACACCTGCAAGCGTTGCCAGGATACTTATGTGGACTCCTATGTAGACCCTACCGGCGCACATGACGACGGTGAATGGGTTGTTGCCAAACAGCCGGATGTGGGTGTGGCAGGTCTTAAGGAACTGCGTTGTACCAAGTGCGGCTATGTGCTTGCCACCGAAGAAATAGAGATGCTGACCACGGACGGCGTGGACAGTGTGTACTATATTGATGTGAAAGATGATGACGGCACCTTGCGCAAAGAAATGGTAGTGGGTCATTACAACAGAGAAGAAGCACAGGAAATGCTGAAATTTGTGAATGAATACCGTGCTTCCATTAACCAGTCCACCTTGAAAATGACAAGTGAAACCATGAATGATTATGTTGACATGAGAGCAGCGGAAACATCCTATTTATGGGACCATACAAGACCAAGCGGCGGAACAACAAGCTATGCGGAAAATATTGCCCAGGGTAATCCTGATATAAAGGGAGACACACCCAGCGTGGAACAAATCTTCAATGCCTGGTTAGCTTCCGAAGGACATAAGGCAAATCTGGATGCTCCAAGAGATATTTATGGTTTAACCGGAATCAGTGTATTCTATAAAAAATGCCCTGTTTACAAGGATGGGGTAGAAACCGGCCAGTACGTTTACACCGCATACTGGGTAGAAATATTCAAATAAAGTAACAAACGAGCAACAGCCGTTTAAGAACCCCGGCGCCGATAAAAACTCGGCGCCGTTTTGAAACTATTTGGGAAAGATGAGGAAATGAAATTATGGATGCATCAGTTACCATACGTGTTGCCAGGGCGGAAGACGCCGTGGAGCTTTTGAAAATTTATGGATATTATGTGGAAAATACAGCTATCACCTTTGAGTATGATGTACCTTCCGTGGAAGAGTTTCAGGGTAGAATTGTCCATACTCTGGAAAAATATCCCTATCTGGTAGCCGAGGAGGACGGAAAGATAGTCGGTTATGCCTATGCGGGAGCCTATCACCCCAGGGTGGCTTACGGCTGGATGGCTGAAATGACGGTTTATCTGCGGCATGATTACAAAGGTCACGGATTGGGGAGATTGCTCTATACCAAGCTGGAGAACATTTTACAGAAGCAGGGCGTGGTAAAGACCATTGCGTTGATTACGGTACCGCCCACCGAAGAAGAAAAAAGTATATACGGAAGCATGTTCTTTCATGAAAAAATGGGATATCACCTTGCCGGCCGTCTGGAAAGCAGCGGCTACAAATTCAATCGCTGGTATGATACGGTATTGATGGATAAATTCATCGGCGAACGCACAGAAAATATGAAACCCATTCGGACATTTTCCGAGGTGGGGATGTAGAAAATCGTCATAATAACTAAATTTGCTTATCGAAATTTGGTTAATATAAATACTGATAAAAGGAGCGTTTTCTATTGTGGAAATATCGTGCATATGGTAAAATATGTACGTATAATTGAAAAAAGGTTCGGGTGTGAGTTTCGGTTATGATGCCCTCAGTGAAAACGGAGGGGGTGATGCCATATGAACACAACAGAAATTCTTACATTGTTGTTAGTAATATTTGCGGCATTGTCGTACATAGACAACCATAACGAAAAGAAATAAGCACCCATCCACGCGAAAGTTTGAGTGCTTATTTCTGATACAATATAACTGTGGGCAAATCGGAACTGCATCCGATTACCTTTAAGTAGATTATACAGGAGAGTGGTTGAGATTTCAACCACTCTTTTAAATATTTTTATTCACTTTTTCGGAGATAACGTATGCAGAAGATAAAAAATTGGAAAACACAAACAAAAATATATTTTATTATAGTAGGAATTGTGGTACTCCAGAATGTCATCGCGTGGAGTTCGGAGACTTTTTGTGACTGGTACATCCACTATGTTTTCCCGGTGTGGGTCAATACCTACGGAAGATTAACAGGGTTGTTTCCGTTTTCGGTGGGGGAATGGCTGATAGTGGCGGGAGTATTTCTGGTAATAGCGGCCGTTATACTGATGATTGCGTCTGCATTCAGGTGGATAATAAGGCGATGCAGGGCGCGCCATGTGGATAAACAGGATGAATGTTCAAGCGCGTCCCATGTGACCCGTCCAAGTGTCACCCATGGAAGAGGGCGTTTTGACAAATTTTGCTGTGTTTTTTACACTTTTTTTGCATGGGTGTTACTGGCAGTTTTTGTGCTTATGACCTTGAACTGTACCATTTTGTACCATGCCACACCATTCAGTGAGAAGTATTTTGCCACTGAAAAAAGCACCTACACGTTACAGGATTTGACAGCCCTTCGGAATATGCTGGTGGAAAAATGCAATGAATTGTCCGGGCAGATGCAGCGGACGGAAAACGGCGAAATCATTTATGAAGGAAACATGGGGAAAAAGGCAATTTCGAATATGCAGGCATTGGGCGAAACCTACGATGTTTTACAAGGTTTTTATCCCATGCCCAAACCGCTTTATTTTTCGGATTTTGTGAGCCAGCAGTACATGCTGGGGTATTATTTTCCGTTTTCCATGGAAGCAAATTACAACAAAGTGGCATATGTTACCAATCTGCCGGAGACCATGTGCCATGAGCTGGCACACTTGAAAGGGTATATACAGGAGGATGAAGCCAATTTTATCGGATTTTTAGCATGTATTTCTTCGGATGATCTACTGTTTCAATATAGCGGGTATTTAAGTGTGCTCAACTATGTGAACAATGATTTTTACGAAGCCATTGGGGAAGATTACGAAAGATACATGGCAGAGGTGCAGATTGACCGGCAGGTGTATGAAGATGCGGTGTTTGTGCGTAAAGAAGATTGGGACAGGATTGAAAAAGAAGCGGTCGTGGATACGGAAGTGGTGGATGCCGTGTCCACCGGATTTGTGGAAACTTCCTTAAAATTAAACGGCGTAGACGACGGAATGGTCGCCTACAGCCGTGTAGTGGGTCTTTTATTACAATGGTACTGTCAATAGTAATGCCTACCGACGGCAGGGCATCAGTACCTGCATGAGATTTATTCTCTGCCGTCCCAGCAGTAGGTGCAGAGTTTGCATTTGTCGATGCCGACAGCATCCAGCATATCATCCAGTCTGTTGAAGCGGAGGGAAGTAAAATTCAGCTCCTTGCGGATTTCTTCCACCATGCGTTCATATTTTTCGGACTCGGGGTCTGCGTATTCCTGCAGCACTTCGTCCGTTACATTGCCGTGCTCCAATCTGTCGATAACACGTCTGGTAATCAAATCCATCTCCGAAGAAGAACGGGAGAAGTTCAGGTATTTGCATCCATAAAGAAGAGGCGGACACGCCGGACGGATATGCACTTCTTTTGCACCGCTCTGATAAAGGAATTCCGTTGTTTCCCTAAGCTGTGTACCGCGGACGATGGAGTCGTCAATTAAAAGCAGACTCTTGTCCTTAATTAAATCCTGTACGGCGAGCATTTTCATTTTTGCAATCAGGTTACGCTGGCTCTGGATGGTTGGCATAAAGGAACGGGGCCAGGTCGGTGTATATTTGATAAAAGGTCTGGAGAAAGGTACTCCGGAAGCATTAGCATAACCGATGGCATGGGCGGTACCGGAGTCAGGTACACCGGCAACAATATCAGGGCGGACATTATCGCGGGCAGCCATTTTTGCACCGCAGTTGTAACGCATCTGTTCTACACTCAGGCCTTCGTAAGAGCTGGCGGGATAGCCATAATAAATCCAGAGGAAGGTACAGATTTTCATTTCCTTGCCGGGATGAACCAGGGTAACACAGTTTTTAGGCGTCAATACGGCAACTTCGCCGGGACCTAATTCTTTATAATCGGAATAACCTAAATTTTTATAGGCAAAATTTTCAAAGGAAGCACAGAAAGCTCCTTCCTTGCGGCCAATCACAACCGGAGTTCTGCCATGTTTATCTCTGGCGGCATAAATGCCTGCCTGATTTAATAAAAGTAAGGACAGGGAGCCGTTAATGGACTCCAAAGCGTACTGAATACCTTCAATCAGGTTTTCCTTCTGGTTAATTAAAGAAGCGACAAGCTCGGTGGCATTGATGTCACCTCCGCTCATTTCCAAAAAGTGGGAATGGTTTTTGTCGAAAAGCTTTTTTACCAGTTCCTCCGTGTTGTTGATTTTGCTTACGGTAGTCAGTGCGTAGGTTCCGTGATGGGAACGGACAATCAGTGGCTGGGGTTCATAATCGGAAATACAACCGATGCCGTAATATCCTTTCATGGTCTGGATATCCTTGTCAAACTTTGTACGGAACGGTGCATTTTCTATGTTGTGTATGGAACGGTTAAAACCATCCTTGCCGTACACAGCCATTCCGCCTCGTCTGGTACCCAGATGAGAATGATAATCTACTCCGAAAAACAAATCAAATACGCAGTCTTCTTCTGCGGCTACACCAAAAAAGCCACCCATTTTTTCTACCTGTACCTTTCTTATATTCTATTTTTCTATGGGTAATCGACCCATATTTTTACACCACTTGATTATAATACATGTTTTTTGTCCACTTCACAAGACCGAGATATAAATTTTTAAGTTGCGGGATATAAATAAAATTTATGTATGACAGACCGGCGGCATAGGCATTTAGCCGGAAGTTCAGATATATAGGCGGCAAGCGATGGAACTTAAAAAATCCTGACTCGCCGACAGATAAGCAAGTTCTTATGACAAAAACAAGGAAATGTGGTAAAGTAAGGGAAGAAATGATGAAGTGAAAGGCAGTGTTTTATGCTTTGATAACGGAAAGATTTTTGCAGGACAATAGTTTTGCATAAGAAAAGATATAAGATGCAGAAAGGCAGTGGTATCTATGGAGAAAAGAATTTTAACCTACAGACATTTTATGGATGAGATGATTAAAGAAATCATGGAAAAGCATGATAAATCCAAGGAAGAACTGGAGCTGATACGACAGGAGCATCTGACACAGGTGTCTTTTTTTCAGCATGAACGACTAATACACCTGATTGTGACGGTGACGTTTGCCATATTGGAAATCCTGTCACTTCTGATGACACTGATAAATGCAGACCTGTTTGCCCTGCTGCTTGCCGTGGTAGTGCTGGTTTTGCTTATTCCCTACATCCGCCATTATTACATTCTGGAAAATGAAGTGCAGAAAATGTATAAACAGTACGATGCTATCTGCAAAGAACTTTATGACGGCAAATTTTACGACAGCACTGTGCAGGCACCGACAACGACGCGGCAGTAAAATAAGAACAGGATGTCAGAAAAGCAGAAACGGGGAGACATAAAAGCAGGAACGGGGCAGTAATTAAAGTATGAGCGGACGAAACAAAACGATTAAGACAAGTATACAAGAGGGCATGATGTATCTGGAAAGGTGCCTCCGAATAACGGAACCGGTACAGGATGTGTCAGCGATTATCAACAGGACAATTTGTGGTGACACATTTGTCACTTTACCTCTGCTTCCGGAAAAATGCGTGGATTTGTTGATTGCAGACCCGCCCTATAACCTGACGAAGCATTACCACGGAAATACTTTTTCCAAGAAGGATACTTCCGAATATGAGATCTATACCCGGAAATGGGTGGAGGCGGTTTATCCTCTTTTGAAAGATAACGCATCCATGTATGTGTGCTGTGATTGGGAAAGCAGCCTGATTATCGGCGGGGTCTTAAGTGAATTTTTTACCGTAAGAAACCGTATTACCTGGCAGCGGGAAAAAGGCAGAGGCTGTTCGGACAACTGGAAGAACGGCATGGAGGACATCTGGTATGTGACCAAAGGGAAGGATTATACTTTCCATGTGGATGCGGTGAAGCAACGCAGAAAGGTGCTGGCAAGTTACCGTGTGGACGGCGCACCCAAGGACTGGGTGGAGACGGAAAAAGGAAAATATCGCGATACCTGCCCTTCTAATTTCTGGGATGACATAACCATTCCTTTCTGGTCCATGCCGGAAAATACAGACCACCCCACCCAGAAGCCGGAAAAATTGTATGCAAAAATTATCCTGGCAAGCTCCAACCCCGAGGATATTATTCTGGACCCTTTTGCGGGTTCCGGGACTGCGGGAGTAACGGCAAAGAAGCTGGGACGTCATTTTATCGATATAGAAATGAACGAACAATATTGTGTCTGGGCGGAGCAGCGCCTTGCCATGGCAGAAACACACCCTGCTATTCAGGGATACGAAGACGGCGTCTTTTGGGAACGCAACAGCGGGCCTAAGAAATAAAAGCAAAGCGAAAATATGATTGGGTATAGCGGCGACAAAAGCTGGGTAAATACCCCCAAAAAGAAAGGAAAGCACCCACATCACAGTGAGTGCTTTTTTAATCTTAGTTTATCATGAAATTCAGTCTTTCAATTCTATTCTTTACCAGTCAGAACCCCAATCGTCGGAGCCGGAGTCCCAGCTGCTGTCGGAATCCCAACTGCTATCAGAGTCCCAGCTGCTGTCGGAATTCCAGGTGTCGTCATCATCATACGAAGGGTCGTAGTAAGGCGAATCGTCGAAGTTATCATAATCAGCGCTGCTGTCATAAGAGTTGGAATCATAATAAGAAGAATAATCATCATTCATCCAGTCGGCAACCGTAGTAGCCGTCCAGGCGTCATTCATCCATTCATACCAGCTGCCATGATAGTAATAATAATTGCTGTTGCCGTAGGTGTAGTAACCGGTTCTGGGTCCGGAACCGCCGCAATTAAATAGGGAGGGCATTGCCAGCTGCACAACTACAATCAGAATAATAATCGTAATAATGTTTTTAAGTTTGTTTTTGGGGGTCGATTCATTGCTGCTCCGGTTGCCGGAAGTATTCCCCTGCGGACGCGGCTGACCTGCCTGACGGGCTTTCTGGTCGGCAACGCGTTCCTTCATTTTCATATAAAGCTCGTTTACCGCATAAGCTTCGTCGCTGCCCTTGTAGCGGACCGCACGGCTGCCGTCGGCTTTGTTTTTGTAAACCACAAAAGTGCCGTCGTCCGGGTCTTTGTAAATACCGAAGGCCTTCGGACCTCTGTAATCCTCACCGATAAAAGTACGCATGTCGGCAAGCGGCAGATTCATTGCCTTAGCCCATGCCTTCAACTCTTCGATCGTTTTAGGAACCTTGTCTGATTGTCTTACGTAGTGGCTGTTGGTTGCCCCGCAGTTCGGACAGGTTTCGTCAAAATCATTAATCCAACTATCACAATAATCACATTTAATTTTCACAGTTTTCCCCCTCTGCATCTTATGTTGAAATGTCAGCCGTATCGCATAGTAAAATATATTCTCAAAATGAGACTGCAAATACAAATAATGTACTTAGTATAAGGCAAAAGGATGACCATCGTCAACGGCAGTCTGCCATTTTCCCAAAATTATATGAAAATTCATCAAGACCCGACCGGAAAATGTACCTACCTCACGCTGCCACAAGAAATTCAAAGGATATCCCGTCAAATGCGCCCTCACGCTGCCACATGGATTTTACATGGGATTTACGGCAGCGTGATAGCGGAAGCCGGCAAGAAGCATTATGATTCCGATGTACACAAAAGAGGATGAAAGCAAAAATTATTACGAGCGAAATGTGCGTAAAAGCAAAAAATTATTACGTGCAAAATATGCGTAAAAACAAAAATCACTACGTGCAAGATGTGCGTAAAAAGCAGAAAAGAGGATAATTATGAAAAAGAAAAAATTAGTCGCAATGCTTACCGCCGCTGCAATGGTATTGTCACTGGCAGCCTGCGGAAACACAAACAATCAGGAGAACAAGCCTGCAGCAGATACTTCCACCGCTGCTTCCGGGGAGGGCGCTCAGGAGAATAAGGAAAGTGAAGAAAATGATACAAAAGATGCCACTGCAGATGACAATGCAGCCGATGCAGCGGAAAAACCGGTGCAGACCAAGCCGTTAGTGGTTTACTTAAATGACTTTGATGCCGTAATCGGTGATATGTTTAAGGAAGCAACCGGTTATGATGTAGAGGTTGTTGTCGGAAACGGTGCAGAAACCATGTCCCGTATTGCTGCCGAAAAAGGCAATCCCCAGTGGGACGTTGTATGGATTGACTCCATGTATGATGTATACAATTTGGCCGCTGACGGCGAGCTTGTAACCGACTGGGAGCCGGAAAATGCAGCAAACTTAACCGACTTTTCCAAGGGTCTGGTACCGGAAAACAAGTGCATGTACCCCACCGATATCCATGCGGCAGGCGTTCTGGTTTACCGCAATGACGTGTGGAGCGAAGCAGACGCCCCCAAGACCTTCGACGATTTAACCGATGCAAAATATAAGGATGCCGTTGGTATGGCAGACCCCGGCGTAGCAGCACCCGCTTACCCCTTAGCGGCTTACTTCATGGATAAAAAAGGACTGGATGCCGGAAAAGAATACTTTACCACCCTGTTCGACAACGGTCTGAAAGTATTCCCCAAGAATCCTCAGGTAGTACAAGCATTGGCTGGCGGAGACATTTCCATCGCCATGCTGCAGGAAACCAATGCATACGATATGGTAGCCAGCGGGGAACCCATCACCATTATCTGGCCCGAGGACGGCGCTCCCGGATCTACCCGTGTGGCAGCCATCAGCGCATCTACCGAGCAACTTGAAATCGCCAAGATTTTCGTCAACTTCTTACTGGATGCCAAGACCCAGCAGCAGCTTGTAGACACCGGAGATGAAGGATATTTTGAGCCCTCTGTAGAAGGCGTTACCTTAAAGGCAGAGCGTGATGCCAACGCAACCTTAGCCGTTGCAGACGAAGTATTCGGTGCAGAAAACGAAGCCGACATCAAGGCATGGTTTGCAGATATGTCTGCGAAGTAGGAGAAAACATGAAGAGTAAAGACAATGCCGCCGGCATAGGAATACTCGGACTTCTGATCTTATTAGTACTGTTGCCTCTGGTGACAGTACTATTTCAGGTTATATGCCCGGGACTTTCCCTTGATAAATTTAATGTATCCAATCTGGCACTCGTACTGGATGTATTTAAAAGACCGCTGTGGAAAAAAGCATTTTTGAACTCCTTCTTTTTAAGCTGCGGCACCACGGTGCTGGGTCTTATTCTGGCAGCCATACTGGCGCACATCCGGGTAAACTATAAATTCGTGGGAGCAAAGCTTCTGGATTTTACCGCCTGGGTGTTAATGATCATTCCGTCCTTTATCCTGGCGCAGGGCTGGGTGTATTTTTCCTCCGGCAACGGAATTGCCAGTGCGTGGCTGGGTATAAAAGGAGTCGGCTCCTTTGTTTTCAGCTACTGGGGACTGGTGTGCGTTATGGTTTTATGCAAATTTCCCCTTGCCTATGTGACCATCAAAACTTCCATGGAGTGGTATCCGTCGCGCCTGATGCATGCGGCGCGGATGAACGGGGCATCGGCATTCCGGGCATGGAAAAATGTGCAGCTCCCCCTCTGTATTCCGGCTTACTGCTCGGCGGCAATGCTGATTTTCATGGACACAGTGGGCGATTACGGCATGTCCTCCACCATAACGGCGGTTTATTCCTTCCCCACACTGCCGTACACCATTTACAGTGCCATCTGCTCCTCACCGGTGCGTTTTGACATGGCGGGCGTGCTTTCCCTGTACCTGATGGTCATGATTGTAATTGCTATGGCGGTGCAGTACGGCGCCATGGGAAAGAAAAAATTTGATTTCTTAGATAACGGCACGGAACGTGTAATGGCGGTTTCTCCGAAAAAACCGGTGCAGGTTTTACTTACAACCGGAACGGTGCTGTTCTGTCTGATAGCGTTGGGAATACCGGTAGGTTCTGAACTGATTATGTCCTTTTCCGGCTCCGTCAGCGTGCAGAAATTTACCTTTACCCTGGATAATTATAAGGAAGTGCTATCCTCTGCGGGCAGCATGGTAAGCGGCATCAAACATTCTCTGGGACTGGCGGGAATATCCGCAGTGTTTGGCATCCTGATTGGATTTTGCGTGGCGTATGTGCTTACATATTCCCGTTTTAAGCTGAAAAAACTGATAGATATGCTGACACTTGTGGCAATGGCGGTGCCGGGCGTGGTGCTGGGCATCGGTTATATTTTCGTATGGAACCAGAAATGGCTGACAAAGGTGGGACTGCATTTGTACGGAACGCCGTCTATTTTAGTACTTGCCAGTGTAGCAGCAGCCATTCCCATGATAAACCGCGTGCTGGTGGGCGGCATGGCAAAAATCCCCGGCAGCCTGCTTACGGCAGCACAGATGCAGGGAGCCGGCTTTTTCCGTAAAATCCGCACCATTCTTTTGCCGCTTCTGCACAACAGCAGTGTTTCGGCGGTACTTGCGGCATTCGGAGGCAGTGTGTTTAACCTTGCCATCACTACCATTCTGTATCCGCCAAATTACAGTACGCTGCCGGTTTACATCAGCGACTCCTACAACGATTTGAAGTTCGGCTATGCGGCAGCAGCCACCATGGTGGGCGGCGCCTTTATTGTGGGCATCATGATGCTCCTGGAAGTAGTGCTGAACGCCGGTTACCGGAAAAAGCAGGGACATTAACCGGCAGAGAGAAAAGCATGGTTGAAAGCGGAAAGCAATGGCAGAAAACGGCAAAATGAACAGTAAGAAGAAAGTGGTTATAAATTATGGAAACGATTTTGGAACTGAAAGATGTAAAGAAGAATTACGGTAAGAAGGAAATCTTAAAAGGCATCAACCTGACGGTGCAGGAAGGGGAGATTATCAGTGTGCTCGGCCCTTCCGGCTGCGGTAAGTCTACCTTATTAAATATTATTGCCGGCATTCTGCCCCTGAACGCAGGGCAGGTATTTGTCCGGGGAAAAGAAATGTCATCTCCTCACAAGGTGGTGCCTATCGAACAGCGCGACATGAACATGGTGTTTCAGGATTTTGCCCTCTGGCCGCATATGAAGGCGCGGGACAATATTATTTACGGATTGAAGGTGCGCAAAACGGACAAGGCGCAGATGCAGGAAAAACTTCACGAGGTGGAAACTCTGCTGCATCTGGAAGGACTTTTGGACCAGTATCCGGCAGAACTTTCCGGCGGACAGCAGCAGCGCGTGGCAATCGCCAGGGCGCTTATCACCAACCCGTCCATTATTCTGCTGGATGAACCGCTCTGCAATCTGGATGTGCAGCTTCGTATTGAAATGAGAACGGAAATGGCGCAGCTTTTCCGCCAGTTAAAGACCACGGTATTCCATGTTACCCACGACCCGTCCGAAGCATTCGCCATGGCGGACCGCATTATCGTGATGAACCAGGGTGTGATTGACCAGATTGCCACCCCGGCAGAATGTTACGAAAGCCCCCGCACCATCACGGTAGCGGGACTTTTAGGCGCCGGAAACTGCGTGCACGGCGCAGTGATGGAAGGACCCGCGGAAGCAGACAATGCGGAAACCCATACCGTTGTCAGCATGCAAAACCGGAAGCTTGTCTGTAAAAGTTTTCAAAATGTTAAAAAAGGACAAAAAATGCTCTTGAAATTTCGCCCGGAAGAATGTATTTTTGTAGAAAAAGAATGTAAAAATGCTATTCCGGTGCGCGTGGTGATGTCCTCATTTGAAGGCGGCCAGTACCGGGTTAAGGTGGAAACAGATGGCGGCGATACCTTCTGCCTGCTTCATCCTACGTTTTTGAAGGAGCAGCAGACGGGATACGCCCAAATCCTTCCGGAAAGGTTGTATGCTTATGAGGAAATTTCTGGCTAAGGGCGGTTACGGAGAACATGGACGGAGCTGCTTTTTAACGGAATACGGTACAGAAGGTCGTTTTTATATGGTGGATTGCGGTATTATGGACAGCGACAGCAATCCCTATCCCGATGTGACGGAGGAGGAACTTGCCAAAACGGATTACGTTTTTCTGACGCACAGTCACAAGGACCATAGCGGTGCATTCATGCACTTTGTGGAAAAAGGTTTCCGGGGGACACTGGTTACCTCTGCCATGGCGTTTGAACTGTCAGATATAACCTATGACAAGGTTGTCATTTTATCATTGGATATGGAGCAGCCGGTGGCTTTTCGGCAGCAGGACTTGCAGGTTTCCTTCGGCAGAACCGGCCACTGCATGGGCGGTCTGTGGTTTCTCATCACGGATGCATTGGGCACCTGCTTTTTCAGCGGAGACTATCAGGAAGATACCCTTGCCTATGCCTGCGATGCGGCAAGAGGAATGAAAGCGGAGCTTGCCATTGTGGACTGTGCCCATTACGAAACGGACAAGAGTGCCGCCGAACTTCGTGAGGACATGCTCGCACAGACGGATAAATATCTGCAGGAGGCGAGACGGGTCATTTTCCCGGTACCCAAATATGGCCGCGGTATGGAGATGTTTGCCCTGCTGGAAAAGGAATTTCCGGATAAAAAAGTCATGGTGGACGCAGCCTTCGTAAGGGAAAGCCTGCGCTGCCTGAAGGACAGAGCCTGGTTCTGTGAGGATACCTATGATAAATTATGTGGATTATTGGAGCGGCTTTCCGGGGAATGTGTGGATTTCTCCAGAGAGGATGCCGTACAGCCGGATTATGATATTCTGCTGCTTGCGGACACGCACCTTTTGAAGCCTTACAACACTGCTTTTGTGGAAAAGGAAGTAGCCGCCGGAGCGAGAGTAATCGTTACCGGCAGGGTCAGACCCGGCAAACTGCCGGAAAAACTGCTCGCCGAAGGAAAAGCAGCCAAATTCCTATATCCCCACCACCAGAGCAGAGGCGACCTGCTCCGCGTGGCAGAAAACAACGACTTTACCGTCGTCCTGCCTTACCACAATGAGGTGAAGGAAGTGCTGGTGAAGTAAATAGAAGTAAAAAGAGAGGCTTAAGCCGGTATGACAGAATGTTGTACCGGTTTTTTGATTTTAAATTATACTCTGTTATTGTATGGCATTTTTGTCGGATTATGCGATAAGTCGGAATATATAGAATAGGGTTGAAAATTGACGGAAAATGTAGGATATGGTAATGTAATAATAAGTGGGTAAGTCATGGCAACATGCAATAAAAAGAATAAATGTTGAAAAATGATTACAAAGACCGATTTATGGGACAAGTGATGAGTATACTGGGAGAAAGGAAGAAACCTAAAATGAAAAATTAAACCTGTACTTTGACAACTGAAAATGGCTAAAAAAGTCTAATTTACTTTTGCAATGGCTTCTTATGGCAGACGTGATATAGTTAGGATATCGATTGCTATCTGCC
>Ga0129314_1000049_pt1 | contig 144059 bp, 154 predicted proteins | sample O1111metagenome_FD_94431 | JGI IMG/M metagenome (GOLD analysis project Ga0129314, IMG submission 94431) | Orangutan individual fecal microbial communities from fecal samples from Wisconsin, USA - O1111 metagenome | ecosystem: Host-associated > Mammals > Digestive system > Large intestine >...
CTCCCAGGGAATCTCCGAAGAGGAAGTACAGGCCGATGAGAATCAGAGAAACAACCATTCCCGAAACTCCGTAATAAACAAGTTTCTTGCGGCCTACCTTATCAATGATGACAAGAGCCAGAATGGTGGTCAAAGTATTGACTAGTCCTACCAGAACTTGGTAAAATGAAAGTTAACTGTTTGCATAGCTGTATTATGGTAGAAAAGTTTTATCTTTATCGCGTTAAACTAACTAATACCCCCCCATTATGAGAAGAATTTTTTATTTACTTTTCCTTGTCTTATTAGGCTATTCTTTTGACGTAAAAGCTTCAGACACAGTATTTATCCATGAAACACAAATCCCGGTTTTGATAGAGCGGCAGGATAATGTTCTGTTCTATATCCGGTTGGATGCAAAGGAAAGCAAGATACTCGATGAAGTTGTTTTAGATTTCAGTAAAAGTACCAACTTAGCGGATGTTCAGGCAATCAAACTCTATTATGGAGGAACAGAGGCCTTACAAGATCAAAACAAAAATCGCTTTGCCCCTGTAGAGTACATATCCAGCCATCGACCGGGTGCGACATTGGCGGCTAATCCTTCCTATTCCATAAAATGTGCAGAGGTCGGACCATCGGAAAAAGTTGTATTAAGAGGTAATTACAATTTATTTCCAGGTGTCAACTTTTTTTGGATCAGTTTGCAGATAAAAACAGATGCCTCTTTGCATACTAAAATAGTCTCTGATTTACGTGCTGTAAAAGTGGATGGGAAAGAACTTTATTGTAAATTTATTTCTCCGAAAGCTATTACTCACCGGATGGCAGTCGGAGTTCGTCATGCTGGTAATGACGGTTCTGCTTCCTTCCGTATTCCCGGATTAGTGACAACCAATAAAGGAACATTATTGGGAGTGTACGATGTCCGATATAATAGTAGTGTCGATTTACAGGAATATGTAGATGTGGGTTTGAGTCGTAGCACTGACGGAGGGAAGAGCTGGGAGAAAATGCGTCTTCCGCTTTCATTTGGTGAGTATGGCGGTTTGCCTAAAGCACAGAATGGGGTAGGAGATCCCTCTATTTTGGTAGATACTCAAACGAATACCGTCTGGGTGGTTGCCGCATGGACACATGGTATGGGTAATCAACGTGCCTGGTGGAGCTCCCATCCGGGAATGGATATAAACCATACCGCACAGCTGGTATTGGCAAAGAGCACAGACGATGGTAAAACATGGTCGAAACCGATCAATATAACAGAGCAGGTAAAAGATCCGTCCTGGTATTTTCTGCTTCAAGGTCCAGGACGAGGAATAACGATGAGCGACGGTACATTAGTATTTCCAACACAGTTTATCGACTCTACCCGTATCCCGAATGCAGGAATCATGTATAGTAAAGACCGGGGAAAAACATGGAAAATGCATCATCTGGCACGGACTAATACAACGGAAGCACAAGTTGCTGAAATAGAACCGGGAGTATTAATGCTGAATATGCGTGATAATAGAGGAGGAAGCCGTGCTGTCGCCCTAACCAAAGATTTGGGAAAAACCTGGACAGAACATCCGTCTTCACGTAAGGCACTTCAGGAACCGGTATGTATGGCCAGTCTGATTCATGTCGATGCCAAGGACAACATTTTGAATAAAGACCTCCTGTTGTTTTCAAATCCGGATACAACTAAAGGGCGCAATCATATAACAATAAAAGCAAGTCTGGATAAAGGACTTACCTGGTTGCCCGAACATCAAATCATGCTCGACGAAGCAGAAGGATGGGGATATAGTTGCCTGACGATGATTGATAAAGAGACAATCGGTATTCTATATGAGAGCAGTGTGGCACACATGACTTTTCAGGCGGTGAAATTAACAGATTTGTTAGGAATGAAATGATAGATATAATAGCGGTTAAACTATCCGATATGATAAAAGAATAAAACCGTATATTTATCGTGGCGTGCAAAAACAACATATTTTGTTAAATTATCAGTGAAATTTGCTGAAAAAATAATATCTTTGAATCCGTTAATATCTAATGCCCCCACTATGATGATTAATTTGATCGGAAAAAAGGCTCAAATAGCATGTGAACTACTATGCTGTTGCAGTATGGCATATGCACAGAGCAATGACAATTCCGAAGTTGTCGTTCTAAATACAGGCTGGGAGTTTTCCCAGGCAGGGACGGAGCTGTGGCGACCGGCACAGGTTCCGGGCACCGTTCATCAGGATCTTATCAACCATAAACAACTTCCCGATCCTTTTTATGGCATCAATGAACAAAAGATTCAGTGGGTGGAAAATGAAGACTGGGAATACCGGACTGCTTTTACAGTTACCCCCGAACAACTGAAACGGGATGACGCCCAATTGGTTTTTGAAGGTCTTGACACATACGCCGATGTATACCTCAATGGAGCATTGTTGCTGAAAGCCGATAACATGTTTGTCGGTTATACCATACCTGTCAAGTCCCAACTCCGTATCGGAGAAAACCTTCTTCACATCTATTTTCATTCCCCCATCCGGCAGACACTGCCTCAATATAACTCGAACGGATTCAACTATCCGGCAGACAACGACCATCACGACAAACATTTAAGCATATTCTCCCGTAAAGCCCCTTACAGTTATGGCTGGGACTGGGGAATCCGCATGGTGACCAGCGGCATCTGGCGTCCGGTGACCATCCGTTTTTATGACGCAGCTTCTATCAGTGACTATCACGTAAAGCAACTCGCACTGACCGACCAGCTCGCAAATCTGTCTAATGAATTAGAAATAAACAACATACTCTCCCGGCCACTTCAGGCAGAGGTGAGAATAAATACCTCATTCGAAGGAAGTGCAGAAAAAAGCATCAGCCAGGCAATCACCTTACAGCCCGGAATCAATCATGTTTCCATACCTTCCGAAGTGGCATCCCCCGTACGTTGGATGCCGAATGGATGGGGAAAGCCCGCCCTGTATGATTTCTCCGCTCAAATCATAGTAGAAGATAAAGTCGTAGCCGAGCAATCGCACCGGATAGGACTGCGTACTGTTCGCCTCGTTAATGAAAAAGATAAAGACGGAGAATCCTTCTATTTTGAAGTAAATGGTGTACCTATGTTTGCCAAAGGAGCCAATTACATCCCCCAGGATGCACTCTTGACTAACGTCACTACCGAACGCTACCAAACCTTATTCCGCGACATCCGCGAAGCGAACATGAATGTCATTCGTGTATGGGGAGGTGGAACGTACGAAGATGACCGTTTCTATGACCTGGCAGATGAAAACGGAATACTGGTGTGGCAAGACTTCATGTTTGCCTGCACTCCCTATCCGTCCGACCCCACCTTTCTGAAAAGGGTAGAGGCGGAAGCCTGCTATAACATCCGTCGCCTTCGCAATCATGCTTCCCTGGCGATGTGGTGCGGCAATAACGAAATACTGGAAGCCTTAAAATATTGGGGATTCGACAAGAACTTCCCGCCCGAAATCTATCAGGAAATGTTTCGAGGCTACGACAAACTGTTCCATCAGCTCCTTCCAGCCAAGGTTAAGGAACTGGATGCCGACCGTTTCTACATACACAGCTCCCCGTATTTTGCCAACTGGGGGCGTCCTGAATCCTGGGGGATAGGAGACAGCCATAACTGGGGAGTCTGGTATGGTCAAAAAACATTCGAGTCACTCGATACAGACCTGCCCCGTTTCATGAGCGAATTCGGTTTTCAGTCCTTCCCGGAAATGAAGACCATCTCCACTTTCGCCGCTCCGGAAGATTATCAGATAGAATCGGAAGTGATGAATGCTCATCAGAAAAGCAGCATCGGCAACGCCCTGATTCGTACCTACATGGAGCGCGACTATATCATCCCCGAAAAATTTGAAGACTTTGTCTATGTCGGACTAGTACTGCAAGGACAAGGAATGCGTCACGGACTGGAAGCACACCGCCGGAACCGTCCTTACTGTATGGGTACCCTGTATTGGCAACTGAATGACAGCTGGCCGGTAGTATCCTGGTCGAGCATCGACTATTACGGTAACTGGAAAGCCCTGCATTACCAAGCCAAACGAGTCTTTGCTCCAATCCTCATCAATCCTATCCAGCAGAACGACAGCCTCAATATCTACCTGATTTCCGACTGTCCGGACACCAAAGACCACCTGATGTTGGAAATGAAAGTAACAGACTTTGACGGAAAGAAACAAGGCAAGCCTATACAACTCAACACATTGACAGTTCCGGCTAACACTTCCCAATGCGTGTACCGTATAAAACCCGACACCTGGCTATCACCGGAAGAACAGCAACGCTGTTTCATGCAACTGACGCTAAAAGACAAGGCAGGAAACACCCTTGCCGAAACCGTATACTTCTTTAGAAAAACAAAAGACCTGCTTCTGCCTGAAACAACCGTTTCCTGCAAGATGAAACAGAAAGACGGCATGTGTGAACTGACATTGTTTTCTCCCGCTCTTGCAAAAGATGTCTTTATTGAAATTCCTTTGCAGGGAGCCCGTTTCAGCGACAACTTTTTCGACCTTCTTCCCGGAGAACGTAAAACGGTCGTCATCACTTCTCCCCAAATAAAGAAAGGAGAGGAGCTGCCTTTGACAATCAAACATATTCGTGAAACTTATAATTAATCTATTAATAACTTAACACTTAATTTTTTAGTTTATGAAGCAACTCTTTAAATTAACCGGATGTCTGGCACTAGCAGGACTTTTTGCCTCTTGCCAATCGGCGCAACAGGAAGCCAACTACCAGATCATCCCCATGCCACAAGAAATTGTAACCGCTCAAGGAAGTCCCTTCATCCTCAAGAGCAGTGTGAAAATTCTCTATCCGGAAGGAAACGAGAAGATGCAACGCAACGCAAAATTCCTGGCAGACTATCTGAAAACGGCTACCGGAAAAGATTTCGCTATTGAAGCCGGAACAGAAGGTAAAAACGCAATCGTACTGGCATTAGGCACGGAGAACGAAAATCCGGAATCCTACCAGATGAAAGTTACCGGTGACGGAATCACGATTACCGGTCCTACGGAAGCCGGCGTATTCTATGGCATCCAGTCCCTGCGCAAATCATTGCCTGTGGCTGTCGGCGCAGACATTTCCATGCCCGCTGTAGAAATCAATGACGCTCCCCGCTTTGGCTATCGTGGTGCACACTTCGATACCAGCCGTCATTTCTTTACAGTAGATGAAGTGAAAACTTATATCGATATGATGGCTTTGCACAATATGAACCGTTTTCACTGGCATATTACCGAAGACCAGGGCTGGCGTCTGGAAATCAAGAAATATCCGAAGCTGACAGAAATCGGTTCCAAGAGGACAGAAACAGTCATCGGACGTAACTCCGGTGAATACGACGGCAAACCTTACGGTGGCTTCTATACCCAGGAACAGGCGAAAGAAATAGTAGCTTATGCTGCCGAACGTTATATCACAGTTATTCCCGAAATCGATCTTCCGGGACACATGCAAGCTGCCCTTGCCGCTTATCCCGAATTGGGATGTACCGGTGGCCCGTACGAAGTATGGAGACAATGGGGTGTATCAGAAGATGTGCTTTGTGCCGGAAACGATCAAGTCTTGAAATTCCTCGAAGATGTGTTTACTGAATTAATAGCAATCTTCCCTTCAGAATATATTCATGTAGGTGGTGACGAATGTCCGAAAGTACGTTGGGAAAAATGTCCGAAATGTCAGGCACGTATCAAGGCGCTGGGCTTGAAATCGGATGATAAGCATAGCAAGGAAGAACGTCTGCAGAGTTTCGTAATCAACCATATCGAGAAATTCCTCAACGACCACGGACGTCAGATCATCGGTTGGGATGAAATCCTTGAAGGCGGACTTGCTCCTAACGCTACTGTTATGTCATGGCGTGGTGAAAAGGGCGGTATCGAAGCTGCGAAACAGAAACACGATGTCATCATGACGCCGAACACATACCTGTATTTCGACTATTACCAAGCTAAAGACGTAGATAACGAACCGTTTGGTATCGGTGGTTACCTGCCGTTAGAAAGAGTGTACAGCTACGAGCCGATGCCGGCTTCCCTCACTCCGGAAGAACAGAAATATATCAAGGGTGTGCAAGCCAACCTCTGGACAGAATACATCGCTACTTTCCCTCACGCGCAGTACATGGTATTGCCTCGTTGGGCTGCATTGTGTGAAATTCAGTGGTCCAGCCCTGAAAAGAAAAACTATGCCGACTTCCTGTCTCGTCTTCCTCAACTGATTAAGTGGTATGATGCCGAAGGATACAACTACGCTAAACACGCGTTCGGCGTACAAGCCGAGTTTGAACCGAATCCGGCAGAAGGAACGATGGACGTTACTTTGTCTACTATCGACAATGCCCCTGTCCACTACACTTTGGACGGCACAGAACCCACTACTGCTTCTCCCGTTTACGAAGGAGTGTTGAAAATTAAAGAAAATGCCACTCTGTCCGCCAAAGCCATTCGTCCTACCGGCGAGAGCCAGACACTGACAGAGAAGATTGACTTCAGCAAATCCAGCATGAAGCCGATTGTAGCCAATCAACCTATCAATGAACAATACCTCTTCAAAGGAGCTTCCACGTTAACCGATGGTTTGAAAGGAAATAGTAGTTACCGGTCAGGCCGCTGGATTGCTTTCAACGGAAACGACATGGACATGACGATCGACCTTCAGCAACCTACTGAAATTTCGAGTGTGGCCATCTCTGTCAATATTGCAAAGGGCGACTGGGTGTTTGACGCCAGAAACCTGTCCGTAGAAGTTTCAGATGACGGAAAGACTTTCAAAAAGATTGCTTCCGAAGAATATCCGGCAATGAAAGAGACGGACAAAGACGGAGTTGTTGACCATCAACTTACATTTGCTCCTGTGACTACCCAATACGTGAGAGTTATTGCTTCACCGGAGAAAACGCTTCCGGAATGGCATGGTGGAAAAGGCAAAAACGCATTTTTATTTGTAGACGAAATCAAAATTGATTAATGAATATAAGAAAAGAATACACTAAAGTTTGTCTTTTCTTATGTATACTGGGGATGTGCTTTCATGCACATCCCATTCTGGCACAGTCCGTCATACCTGTCCCATTAAAAATGGAGAAGGGGACGGGCTCTTTTTTACTGTCAGAAAAGACAAGACTTTATACAAACCTACAAGGTGGAGAAGCGAAGCTCTGGGAGAAATACCTGAAGGCATTACCCGTTCAATTAAAGGAAGCGAGAAAGAAAGACAGGAAACAGATGCTTTTCTTATTGATAACCCCCAAGACTACCCAGTTGCCGTCACCGGAAAGCTATACACTCTCCGTCACCTCTCAACGAATCGAGATCCGGGCAACTTCGGGAGCCGGATTATTCTATGGAATGCAAACCCTGTTACAGCTGATGCAACCGGCAAGCACAGGCAGCTATTCCGTACCCTCTGTCGAGATAGAAGACACCCCTCGTTTTGCTTATCGCGGACTGATGCTGGACGTATCCCGTCATTTCTCTACCAAAGAGTTTATAAAGAAGCAGATAGACGCATTGGCATATTACAAAATCAACCGTTTGCACCTGCACCTGACCGATGCGGCAGGCTGGCGGCTTGAAATCAAGAAATACCCTTTACTGACCGATTTTGCAGCCTGGCGTACAGACCCCACCTGGAAGAAATGGTGGAACGGCGGACGTAAATACCTCCGTTACGATGAACCCGGAGCTTCCGGCGGCTATTACACCCAGGACGATATTCGTGAAATACTGGAATATGCCCGTCAGCATTACATCACGGTGATTCCGGAGATTGAAATGCCTTCCCATTCGGAAGAAGTGCTGGCTGCCTACCCGCAGCTATCCTGTTCGGGAGAACCTTACAAGAACTCCGATTTCTGTGTCGGTAATGAAGAAACTTTCACCTTTCTGGAGAATGTACTGACGGAAGTCATGGAACTTTTCCCTTCCGAATACATTCATGTAGGAGGTGATGAGGCCGGCAAATCGGCTTGGAAGACCTGTCCGAAATGTCAGAAGAGAATGAAAGACGAGCATCTGGCCAATGTAGACGAGCTGCAAAGCTATCTGATACACCGTATCGAAAAGTTCCTCAACAATCACGGACGCCGTCTCTTGGGATGGGACGAGATTCTGCAAGGAGGTATCGCGCCCAATGCAACCGTTATGTCGTGGCGTGGAGAAGAGGGTGGTATTGCTGCCGTCACCTCCGGCCATCATGCCATCATGACACCGGGTGCATACTGTTATCTGGACAGCTATCAGGACGCCCCGTACTCCCAGCCGGAAGCTATCGGTGGCTACCTGCCATTGAAGAAAGTATATGCCTACGATCCTGTCCCCGCTTCCTTAACTGCGGAGCAGGCAAAGTTAGTCTATGGTGTGCAGGGTAACCTATGGGTGGAATATATCCCCACTCCCGAACACGTGGAATATATGATTTATCCCCGTATGCTGGCATTGGCGGAAGTAGCCTGGTCGGCTCCGGAACGTAAGTCGTGGCCCGATTTCCATACCCGCGCACTGTCAGCAGTGGCCGATTTACAGAAAAAAGGATACCATCCTTTCGATTTGAGCAAAGAAATCGGCAGCTGTCCCGAATCTCTTCAACCAGTCAGCCATTTGGCGCTCGGTAAAAAAGTGACCTATAACTCCTCCTATAGCCCCCATTATCCCGCACAAGGCAACACAGCCCTGACAGACGGCATACGTGGTGACTGGACTTACGGTGATGGTTCATGGCAAGGATTTATCTCGGACAACCGTCTCGATGTGACGATTGATATGGAAAAAGAAACCCCTATCCATTCCGTTACCGCCGCTTTTATGCAAGTGGTCGGCGCGGAAGTATTCCTGCCGGAGACAGTGATTATTTCCATTTCCGATGATGGAATAAACTTCACGGAGCTGCAAAAACAACACTTTGAAGTAAGTAAAGAAACACCCATCCGTTTTACGGATATTTCATGGCAGGGAGAAGCAAAAGGAAGATACGTACGTTACCAGGCACAGGCCGGAAGCGAATTCGGAGGTTGGATATTTACGGATGAGATAATCGTGAAATAGACATTGTCAATATCATTTATGAATAAAAGAGGGAATCTACTCAACCAGATTCCCTCTTTTATTGTTATATTTGTATTATTACCTTAAAAACTAAGAATATGGTACAACACGCTAGACTCATTTTCTACAGCCTTCTTCTTCTGGTAATCCCGTGCGAGAGCACCTTGGCGCAGAAGATCCCCGTCACGCCCATAGACTCATTGATAACTGTTGGATATGCCACCGGAAGTTTGAAAACCCTCTCCGGTTCCGTAGAGAAGATTACGGAGACACAGATGAATAAAGACCAGATAACGAACCCTTTGGAAGCAATCCGCGGACGTGTGCCGGGCTTGACCATCCAACGCGGGTCAAATGGTCCGGCAGCCTTGGATGCAGTACGCCTGCGGGGAACTACCTCACTGACCAGTGGCAATGACCCTTTGATAATCGTCGACGGAGTATTTGGCGACTTGAGTATGCTCACCTCCATTTACCCTACGGATATTGAGAGCTTCACCATTTTGAAAGACGCTTCCGAAACCGCACAATACGGTTCACGAGGAGCTTCCGGTGTGATCGAAGTCACCACTAAAAAAGGAATGAGCGGCAGAACACAGGTAGCCTACAACGGTAGCTTCGGAATTTCCACCGTCTACAAGAATCTGAAAATGCTGTCCGGCGATGAGTACCGCCGTATCGCTTCGGAACGCGGGATTTCCATTCTGGACAAAGGATATAATACCGATTTTCAGAAAGAGATTGAACAGACAGGACTACAACAAAACCATCACATCGCCTTTTATGGTGGTTCCAGTGAGTCCAGCTATCGCGTTTCTCTTGGTTTCATGGATCGTCAGGGAGTGATTTTGAATGAAGACATGAAAAACTTCACTTCGAATATGAACATGAATCAGAAAATGTTCGACGGCTTCCTGAACTGCGAGCTGGGAATGTTCGGTTCCATTCAGAAGAATCATAATCTGGTGGATTATCAGAAAACGTTCTATTCGGCAGCCACATTCAACCCCACCTATCCCAACCATAAAGACCCCGTCACCAATTCCTGGGACGGAATAACGACTGCCAGCCAAATTACCAATCCATTGGCATGGATGGAAGTGCAGGATGATGATGCCACTTCGCACATCAGCACGCACGCCCGTCTGACTTTCAATCTGCTGGAAGGACTGAAACTAAACCTCTTCGGAGCCTATACCTATAATATCGTGGAAAATTCGCAATACCTCCCCACCTCCGTCTGGGCGAACGGCCAGGCTTACAAAGGAACCAAAAAGCGAGAATCCTTGCTGGGCAACATGATGCTGACCTATAAGAAAAACTGGAAAAAACATTTCTTTGACGTGTTGGCACTTGCCGAACTTCAAAAAGAAACCTACACGGGATATTATACAACAGTAAGCAATTTCAGCACCGACAAATTCGGGTATAATAATCTTCAGGCAGGTGCACTCCGCTTGTGGGAAGGCACTAATTCTTACTACGACCAACCCCGTCTGGCATCTTTCATGGGACGTTTCAACTATACATACGCCGACCGCTACGTACTGACGCTGAACGCCCGTACAGATGCTTCCTCCAAATTCGGAGCGAACCATAAATGGGGATTCTTCCCCTCCGCATCTGCCGCATGGGTGATTAGTGAAGAAGAATTTATGAAGCAGTTGCCGATGGTGGATAATCTGAAATTCCGTATTGGCTACGGTCTGGCAGGTAATCAGAGTGGGATTGACTCATACACTACATTGAACCTTGTAAAGCCGAACGGTGTAGTCCCCGTCGGAAACTCCGCCGTCGTATCTTTAGGAGACTTGCGGAACACGAATCCCGACCTGAAATGGGAAGTGAAACATACCTTTAATACCGGTATCGACGTAGCTCTTTTCGGCAACCGCCTGCTGCTTTCCGCCAACTATTACAACTCCCGAACCACAGACATGCTTTACCTTTACAACGTAAGCGTACCGCCTTTCACCTATAACACCTTGCTTGCCAACATCGGTTCCATGCGCAACTGGGGTACGGAAATCGCCATCGGCATCACCCCCTTGAAGACCAAGGATATGGAACTGAATATCAATGCCAATATCACTTTCCAGCGCAACAAACTGCTCTCATTAAGCGGTATGTACAACGGCGAAATGCTTTCTGCTCCCGAATATAAAAGTCTTTCTGGCCTCGACGGAGCCGGCTTTCATGGAGGATACAACCACATCGTATATCAGATGGTGGGTCAACCGTTGGGCGTGTTCTATCTTCCCCACAGTACGGGACTGGAATCCGACGGAAACGGCGGATACACCTATGGCATCGCCGATCTGAATGGCGGAGGTGTCAGCCTTGAAGATGGTGAAGACCGCTACGTAGCAGGACAAGCCGTACCTAAAACGATTCTTGGCTCCAACATCAGTTTCCGCTACAAGCGTTTCGACCTGTCTTTGCAGGTTAACGGAGCTTTCGGACATAAAATTTACAACGGAACCTCCCTGACCTATATGAACATGAATATATTTCCCGACTATAACGTAATGAAGAAAGCCCCGAAACAGAACATCAAGGATCAAACCGCCACCGACTATTGGTTGGAAAAGGGAGATTATGTCAACTTCGACTATGTGACGCTGGGTTGGAACGTGCCGATTGAGAAAGTGCAGAAACTGAAGAAATATGTCCGTTCCCTGCGTCTGGCATTTACAGTCAACAACCTGGCAACCATTTCCGGTTATTCGGGACTTTCACCCATGATTAACAGTTCAACGGTGAACTCCACTTTAGGCGTGGATGATAAACGGGGATATCCGTTGGCGCGGACGTACACACTGGGATTGAGTATTAACTTTTAATGGAGGAGGAGATGATGAAACAATATATGAAAAATAAAAGTCTTTTTTTGCAGAAAGAAGAACTGCTTTCAAGGATAGCGGAACTGTTTTCAAAGAAGATCTTACGTCCTTCGGGAGTGCTGGTATTCCTTCTTATAACGTGCCTGGGTTTATTCTCATGTAGTAAGTTTTTGGAGGAAAATCCGAAAGATAAGTTACCCGAAGATGACGTTTACAATACAATCTCGGAAGTATATCTCAATGCAGTAGCTTCGCTTTATACATACGTAGGCGGTTATAGTGATAGTCAGGGATTGCAGGGAACGGGTAGGGGAGTCTACGACCTGAACACCTTTACCTCCGACGAAGCCATTATCCCCACCCGTGGAGGTGACTGGTATGACGGTGGTTTTTGGCAAGGACTTTACCTGCACGATTGGGGAATAGAGAATGATGCCATTCAGGCTACATGGGAATATCTCTATAAAGTCGTCATGTTAAGTAACAAATCACTGGAACGGATAGACAAATTCGCCGAAACTCATTCCGCTACGGAACTGCCGGCATACCGTGCCGAAGTACGTGCCATGCGGGCTATGTATTATTATTACCTGATGGATTTGTTCGGACGCATCCCGCTAGTTCAATCCTCTTCCGTAGCAATGAAAGATGTAGTGCAAAGTGAACGGAAAACGGTCTTTGACTTTGTTGTCAAGGAATTGCAAGAGGCGGCTCCTTTGTTGAGCGATGCACATAGCAACCAGTCCGGCCCTTACTATGGCCGTATCACTCGCCCCGTGGTAACTTTCCTACTGGCCAAACTGGCTTTGAACTCCGAAGTTTATACAGACAATGATTGGACGGACGGACAACGCCCGGATGGAAAAAATATAAAGTTCACAGTGAACGGCAGCGAACTCAATGCCTGGGAAACAGTCATCTACTATTGTGACCAACTCAAGACTATGGGCTACAAACTGGAACCGGAATACGAAACGAATTTCTCTATATTCAACGAACCGTCCGTAGAGAATGTCTTCACTATCCCGATGAACAAAACTCTGTACACCAACCAGATGCAATATCTCTTCCGTTCCCGCCACTATAATCACGCCAAGGCTTACGGACTAAGCGGTGAGAACGGTCCCAGCGCCACCATTGAAGCCCTCGAAGCTTTCGGTTATGAAACCGCGGAACAAGATCCCCGTTTTGATATTTGCTATTTTGCAGGAATTGTCCACGACCTGAAAGGAAACATAATCAAACTGGATAATGGAACGGTACTGGAATATCTGCCCTGGAAAGTATCTCTGGATATAACAGACACCCCATACGAACAAACCGCAGGAGCCCGCATGAAAAAGTATGAAGTCGACCCGACTGCCACAAAAGACGGTAAGTTGATGGAGAATGACATTGTATTGTTCCGCTATGCAGACGCTTTGTTGATGAAGAGTGAAGCGAAAGTCCGGAACGGAGCAAACGGAGATGAAGAACTCAATGAAGTTCGTAGCCGTGTCAACGCTTCTCCTCGCACTGCCACTTTAGAGAATATCCTTGCCGAACGTCAGCTGGAACTGGCTTGGGAAGGATGGAGACGTCAGGACTTAGTCCGCTTCGGGAAGTTTACAAGAGCTTACAGCAGCCGTCCGCAACTACCGGATGAGGCAAGTGGATATACAACTGTATTCCCTATACCGGAGAAAATACGGGTGATGAATGAGAGGTTGAAACAGAATCCGGGGTATTAGGAAGAAGATAGTAGTAATCAAAATAAAAAAATCCTCGATTTTCATCCGGAGAATCGAGGATTTATATTATTTGTTGCAGCACTTGTAGAGATAATAGCTAATGCAGAAATCCATATTATATGTAGTGTGGTTATTACTCGATCCAGTCGAATAACTCAGTTAAATCGAATTACCCAATCAAATCGAAATCATATTTTTCAAATTCACTCCCATTGATTATTATAGCAATTTGATGAAGCCCGAGATGGAATTTTCTCGTTGTAACCACACGGAAAGAGTGCTTTCGCGTTATTCGTGTGGTAGAATTCCCGGCATATTCTTTTTCGCTGATTTTATGAACTTTCTTCGTCAGCGTTCCATTTGCTTTTTGGTAATAAATACCATATTCAAGCCGTATTTTGATTGTCTTATTGCTATGATTCAACAAGTTAAAACCAAACTCCAACGAATCCCCGACTTTAACCTTAGGACTTGAAATCTGAAAATCCTCCACACTAATATTATTTCTGATAGAATCAAAGCCAAACAACTCCATCACCTCCGGAATCCCTTGTTTTAAGAGCGTCCGGCAACCGTGTTTAATAATCCAATCTACCTCTTTTGATTCTCCCTTCCATTTCTTTGCCAAATCAATGACTATTTCCGGATTATCTTTCGCAATATCATTCAAATTATTGGCAACGCTCAACCGTACAAATCTTGCCGGATCATTTTTAAGATTCTCCAAAATAGGAATAATAGGTGTCGGATCTTTTTTAAGATTCGGCAAAGCCATCGCCCAAGGTAAACGCGGACGACAACCTTCTGACGCAAGCCGCCTGACTCCCCAATGCCCATGTTTCGACCAAACCAACATCTGCTTCATCATTTCATCCGGATATTTTATTATAAAAGGATGAGTCACAAATTCGCAACTTGTGAACTGTGTGATTTTCTCTATCGCCTTGACAGACGTTTCATAATCATCCAACCCATATTGCTCGACATAATTATTCAGAATCACCCCATACTCCAGCATCAATCCAAACTTCGTATCGTCTATCACCGAAAAATCAGACCGCGTACTTTTTACATGATCCAACAACTCAAGAATCTTAGCGATCGCCTCTTTGTAATCTGCCGGCAAAAACTTTTTCAGAATGCTAGTGATATGTATCCAGCGCTGTTTTAGTTCCCTGCCTTCCCATTCATCATCCATTATTTGAGAAACAAAACCGTGAGCATCAAAATCATCGATAACAAGTCTCAAATCTTTCGTAAACAGATCGAAAAATTGCTTGTTGTACATATTCTTAAAAGGTTCTGCCATACTTGAAGTCTATATTTAGTATCTATTTATTTGCTACACAAATATATGTCTTTTTTTTAAAAGGACAAGCCCTAAAAACAGAAGTGAGCCACAAAAAAGATTGCAGCTCACTTATACCTTATATATTATAGCAAAAAATTAATCGAAGAAACTCTTGAACTTCTTGAAAATCTTCTCCTTCACCGACGTGTTAGGTTTGAAGTTGTCCGAAGCCTCCATCTTTTCGAGCGTGCTCTTTTCCTCTTTATTGAGCGCTTCCGGCACATAGATACTGATGTTGACGAGTAAATCCCCCGTTCCGTACCCGTTCACATTCGGCAATCCCTTGCCGCGCAAACGAAGCACCTTACCCGGTTGAGTACCCGAATCAATCTTCACTTTCACTTTGCCGTCGATAGTCGGAATTTCCACGGCTCCGCCCAGAGCAGCAGTCGGGAAACTAAGCAACAGATTATAAATCAAATCATTCTCGTCGCGAATCAAGTCCTGATGCGGTTCTTCCTCTACGAGAATCAGCAAGTCGCCTGCCACACCGTTGTGTTTGCCGGCATTTCCTTTGCCCCCCATAGAAAGCTGCATACCCTCTGCCACTCCGGCAGGGATTTTCACCGACACCACTTCTTCACCGTAAATGATTCCGTCGCCACCACACTTCTTACATTTGTTCTTGATAATCTTACCCTCACCGCCACAAGTAGAACAAGTGACGCGAGTCTGCATAGTGCCCAGAATAGTCTGCTGGTTACGGATCACGGAGCCGCTACCCTTACAAGTAGGACAAGTCTCCGAACCGCCGTCACCTTCGGCACCCGTGCCATGACACTGGTCACACGGCACATATTTTTTGAGTTTAAATTTCTTTTCTACTCCGGTAGAGATCTCCTTCAACGTCAGCTTCACTTTCACACGAAGGTCACTGCCGCGATACCGGCGTTGCTGTGAACCGCCACCGCCAAATCCGCTAAACCCTCCGAAGCCTCCCCTGAAACCGCCGCCGCGGCCACCGAAGATGTCGCCAAACATAGAGAAAATGTCATCCATCGACATCCCCTCGCCACCGAAACCACCGAACGGACCGCCATTGCCTGCCGCACCGCTCACTCCCGCATGACCGAACTGATCGTAACGCGAACGCTTTTCCGGGTTACTCAACACGTCATAAGCCTCGGCCGCCTCCTTAAATTTCTCTTCCGCCTCCTTATCCCCCGGATTCTTGTCAGGGTGATACTGGATTGCTTTCTTACGGTACGCTTTCTTAATCTCCTCTACTGTGGCTGTCTTCGTCACCTCCAATATTTCGTAATAGTCTCTTTTTTCTGCCATGCTTCTTTAAAAATTATGAGTTTTATGGGTCGCGAATCCTTATTCCCCTACTACCACTTTGGCGTGGCGCAACACTTTGTCGTTCAGTGTATACCCCGTCTGCACACAATCCAGAATCTTACCTTTCTGTGCTTCCGACGGTGCGGGGATTACCGCGATGGCTTCATGGAAATCAGTATCCAGCGGTTGGTCTTTCGTCTCGATGACTTTCACACCATTTTGAGCCAGAACAGCCATAAATTTATTGTAAATCAGTTCCACCCCTTCTTTTACGGCATTGACATCCGTTGCCGTTTCCATCGTCTTGATGGCACGTTCGAAATCGTCCACTACCGGAAGAATACTGCCAAGACTCTTTTCGCCACCATTCAGGATCAGTTCGGCCTTCTCCTTTAAAGTGCGTTTACGATAATTGTCGAACTCGGCAGACAGGCGCAGATATTTATCCTTTTGCTCTTCAAGCGCTTCTTGAGCCTTTTCCAGTTCCTTTTCCAACTCCTCTTCATGAGTCAGCGGAGCGGTTCCCTCTGCTTGTTCGTTTTGCGGTTGGTCTTCCGCAGGATTGTGAGTTTCCTCCACATTCAGTTCCTCTTCCTTCACTTTTTTTTCTTTCGGATCCATCTTGGTATTTACTATTTTATTATTTACTATTTAGAAACACACGTTATCTATGCAAGATACCGCTTATAAACATACCGGACTGACCGGATGTCACAGATTTCGTCTGCAAAAACTTTGCCAAGTTGGCCGTTTTGCCAAAAAACGCAGCAAAGGTAACACTTTTATGTCAGATTGGCACATATCAGATAGCTCATAATTCATTTTAAATGTCTACCTTTGCACGCTCAAATAGTAAATAGTAACTAGTAAAATAGTAAATAATAAGATGATTACAGTTTCGAACGTATCGGTTCAGTTTGGTAAAAGAGTGTTATTTAATGACGTAAACCTGAAGTTTACGAGTGGTAATTGTTATGGTATTATCGGTGCGAACGGTGCGGGAAAATCTACGTTTCTTCGTACGATTTACGGAGATTTGGACCCGACAACAGGTACGATTGCGCTCGGACCGGGCGAACGTCTCTCGGTGTTGAGTCAGGACCACTTCAAGTGGGACTCATATACTGTCATGGATACCGTCATGATGGGACATACCGTGTTGTGGGACATCATGAAGCAGCGCGAAGAATTGTATGCAAAAGAAGATTTCACAGACGAAGACGGACTGAAAGTATCCGAATTGGAAGAAAAATTTGCCGAGTTGGACGGATGGAATGCGGAAAGCGACGCAGCCATGCTGTTGAGCGGACTGGGCGTGAAAGAAGATAAGCATTACGTATTGATGGGTGAATTGAGTGGTAAGGAAAAAGTGCGTGTCATGCTGGCGCAGGCATTGTACGGAAATCCGGACAACCTCTTGCTCGATGAGCCTACCAATGACTTGGATATGGAAACAGTGACCTGGTTGGAAGAATATCTTGCCAACTTCGAGCATACCGTATTGGTGGTAAGCCACGACCGTCACTTCCTCGACTCTGTATGTACACACACCGTAGACATCGACTACGGAAAAATCAATATGTTTGCCGGTAACTATAGTTTCTGGTACGAATCCAGCCAATTGGCTCTCCGTCAGCAACAGAACCAGAAGGCGAAGGCTGAAGAGAAGAAGAAAGAACTCGAAGAGTTTATCCGCCGTTTCAGCGCGAACGTAGCGAAGAGCAAGCAGACAACGAGCCGTAAGAAGATGTTGGAGAAACTGAACGTAGAAGAAATCAAACCTTCTTCACGTAAGTATCCGGGCATCATCTTCACTCCCGAACGCGAGCCGGGCAACCAGATTCTGGAAGTTTCCGGATTGAGCAAGAAGACGGAAGAAGGCGTGGTGCTCTTCAACGACGTGAACTTCAACGTAGAGAAAGGTGACAAGGTGGTATTCCTGTCACGCAATCCGCGCGCGATGACTGCTTTCTTCGAAATTATCAACGGAAACATGAAACCCGATGCAGGTACTTTCAACTGGGGGGTAACCATCACCACTGCTTACCTGCCGCTGGATAACACTGATTTCTTCAATTCCGACCTGAACCTGGTAGACTGGTTGAGCCAGTTTGGAGAAGGCAACGAGGTATATATGAAAGGCTTCCTCGGCCGTATGCTTTTCTCCGGCGAAGAGGTATTGAAGAAAGTAAGCGTACTCTCCGGAGGTGAGAAGATGCGTTGTATGATTGCCCGTATGCAGCTGCGCAATGCCAACTGCCTCATTCTGGACACTCCGACCAACCATCTGGACTTGGAATCTATCCAGGCATTCAACAACAACCTGAAGACGTACAAAGGAAATATCCTCTTCTCGTCTCATGACCACGAATTTATTCAGACCGTTGCCAACCGCATCATCGAACTGACACCGAACGGTATCATCGACAAGATGATGGAATATGACGAATATATCACTTCCGACCATATTAAGGAATTGCGGGCGAAGATGTACGGAGACAAATAAGTGACCGGACGAATAAAAGCCCCTGACTCCCATACATGAAGTCTGATGAATAACCAATTTAACAGCAACCTATTCTCAACAATGGGTTGCTGTTCTTTTTAGCACTATGGAAATAAAATATTTTGAAAACAGAGAAGATTGGCGAAAATGGCTGGCAGACAACTTTGAAAACGCCAATGACGTTTGGTTTGTATTCCCCTCCAAATCTTCGGGCGAAAAAAGTGTTACATACAACGACGCTGTCGAGGAAGCCCTTTGCTTCGGATGGATCGACAGCACCATAAAGGCGCTCGACAAAGAACATAAAATCCAGCATTTCACACCCAGAAACCCTAAAAGTTCCTACTCGCAAGCCAACAAAGAGAGACTGAAATGGTTGCTGGAACATAATATGATTCACCCTGATAGGGAAGATAATATACGAAAAGTATTGTCAGCCCCTTTTGTCTTCCCGAATGATATCATCGGAAAACTGAAAGAGGATAAAACAGTATGGGAGAATTACCAACAATTTTCCGATGCGTATAGACGTATCCGAATTGCATACATTGAAGCTGCCAGAAAACGACCGGAAGAATTTGAAAAGCGATTGAACAACTTCATCAATAAAACGAAGGAAAATAAAATGATAAAAGGATTTGGGGGAATTGAAAAATACTATTAAGAATGTCCTCTTTATTCATTTATAAGATTCATCCGCACATTTCATGTGGCTGGTAGTCTATTCTACCTCCTCCATCAGCGCCAGTTCCCAACTGCGCCACACGATCGTAGTCAATTTCAGTCCTCCTTTCTCACGAGCTTCCGCTACACATTCATCCTTGCTATAGCGAATCAACTGTTCCCGCGCATCATCGGCAAGCGCGCGTATCTCTTTCTCCGACGCTCCTGCTTTCGCATACTTCACCTCCAATAGATACGTGTACGGTGGAGATACGGGTGCCGCCGGACTGGGCTTAAAGAAGAAATCGGCAAAACCCTTATTCATCTCATATTCCGGATATAGTTGATAATAGCGGAACATACTTAGATAGGCGAGGAGGAATCCTTTGATATGAGCTTCCCCTTCTATGTACTCCCTTATCCGGCTCTGCTCCCGAATGGCCTCTGCCAGAAATTCGAACATCGGTTTCCAGTCTCCTTTGAAGGACATATTCTCAAACAGAGTGCGCAAGCGGTTCACGTCGAGCTTGAAGATGTCATGACGGGCATATCCCTGAATCAGGAAATTGAATAGCTGTTCGCGAACCACCAGATTGGGAATGTGCAGGATGGGACGCCCCATCATATCCACCCCTTTGATAGAAAGCAGTCCGAAATAGAACAGCAGAGATTTGAAGTTGCCCACGTCTGTCATTTCCAGTGCGGAGAAATGGGTGACTATCTCAGTCACTATCTCGCCTTGCTCCGCAATCTCCTTGATGACGGAGAAATTTTCTCCCAGTCCATGGTCGAGACGGACAAGGTAGGCAAGCTTGTTAAAGTCCGTGCGGATATTGGGATCTACAATCTCTTTAGGTTTCACTCCGTGCAATATCAATGACTTCATACAGTAGAGCACCATGTCCGAGTTGAACATACAATCTGCTAATTTATTTTCACTGAAGCAATAATTGTCATAGTTAGGCTTCATCATTGTCACCGCATCGTCTACCGACATCGGGAGAGCGCCTTGTTCCTTGTAATACGTCAGCATCTCGCGCAATTCCTTCTCGCTGAAACCTACAAGGTCGTTAAACCATGGGTCGGTGGTGATATTCGTTCCGATGTTGAATCCGCTTGTCACGTCATCCATTGTCACCGGGCTTACTCCCGTGATGAATAGGCGGTTGACGGCAGAGCCCATTCCCGTCGTGGCGGCTTTGATTACATTGAAAAACCTGCGGATATATCCTTCTCCATGTGTCGCTTTCCGATATAAGTCCGTGCCGTAAGTAGAAAGAATGGTATTCGTGAAATTATCGTATTCATCAATCAGGAGATAGATTTTGAGGTCTCCCTTACGGGTAGCATAGGTATTGATTGAGGACAAAAAGGCGCCGGGATCCGCTTGCGTTTTTTCATCCAGAACATTCCAAATGTCTTTTCCCAACAGATGCTCGTATCTATAAACAAAATCAGAAAGCTTCCCGCAACAATGCAAACGGAAAGATTCCTCCACCTCATTGACATTCGAGCTCACCTCCGAGAAATTGAATCTCATGATGAGAAACTGGTTATGTATCGGCGTAGGATGCTGCCCGATATACAGATGGCCGAACAATTCGTCGAACTGGTCGGCATACCGAACGTCATAATAAGCCTCCAGCATCGCCAGCGTCAGACTTTTCCCGAAGCGCCGGGGACGGATCAGGAACAGATAAGACGGTTGCATTTCTATCTTTTCGATAAACATCGTCTTATCCACATAATAATAGTTTTCTTTTTGGATGCGACCGAAATCCGTCAATCCGTATGGTATTTGCTTTATCATATTGTGATTCCTTTCTTTATTCATCATTCATATCGAAGCAAATATACGGAAAAACGGATGAATGTGACACGTTTAATGCCACTAATTTATCCGTTTATCCGCTATTTTGTGCAAAAACGACTATCCGGAGGAAAACTGCCATTTCGTGGGAAAACTGCTATCCGCGGAAAAACTACAACTCCAACCCCGTCTGCACCGGAAGCTGCGGGCGTATTGAATTTTCTTTGCGCTCTTCGGCCGAATACTCCACCACCCAATATTCCGTTATGTTGTTGGAGGTCTTTCGTGATTGGAAATGATTGCTTTCCAGTACCGTGACCAGCATTTTTTTCGTCTGTGTATTGGCCTGTGTGCGCCCGTTCATGCTCAATACCGACAGCAGGTAGGAGGCAGGATACCATTGCGCCTGAATATCATTCTGTCTGGCTGCCCGGAAATAGAAGAAAAGATTCTCCTCTATCGGATCTTTTTGGCGGAACGCCTCATTGCGGTTGTTGAGAAACGTAATCTCCTCGTTCTCATACCAGTACTGAAATCCCTGCCGGTAGAGTGCGTATGCCTGTGCGTATATCCCCTCATGATTGACAGGCGTGTGATAGTCTATGTTCAGAAGAGTGCTGAACAGGATACGCCTGTTTTCCTTGACATCCGGCATACAGTGCGGATTGTTGGTACTGGCAATGAACGATGCGCGGCGGATATACGTATAGTTCTGGATGTCATAGACCTTACGCTCGTTTACCACGTCTTGGGTGATAAGACTTTTCAGGTTCTGCATACGCTCGGGGGAGAGCGTGTCAAATTCATCCAAGTTGATGAGCAGGCAAGACGACAGTTGCAGCAAATGGTTATTGTTCTCGGGAATAATCATGCCATTACGATAATAATCCTTCAGTTCCGGCGGGAGGAGATGTCGGATAAAGGTACTCTTTCCTTTTCCCTGTGCGCCGTGTAATAGCATCAATTGGTGGTTTTGCACGTTGTCGTCGATGGCGCACGCTACCATTCCCACCAGCCAGCGTCGGAAACTGTCTTCGAAAAAAGCTTGGTCTGCCGCTTGTACAGTTTTCGTCATTTGTCCGATGAAGTCCGTTTTCCCGTTCCATGCCTTGCGGGAGGTGAAATAATGGACAAACGGGTTGAACGGCTTTGCGTAGTCCGAGTCTACAACAGCTTTCAAATCAGCTTGCGTACAGCAAATCTTATTTATATGTGCGTTGATATAGAATGTATTAATATCCTTTGTACGAACTGCGTTGAAAGGCGGCAACTCTGTTTCGGGCAGGGCGGGCATTATCTTCCGGAATTCGATTTGTTCTTTCACTACGTTTCTTCTGGTTTCGTAGTGTTCGTCCATAAACTTGATAATCTGGCAGATTTTCGGTTCTTTCTCTTTTTCTTCCGCCTGATCGGTCTTTGAGGTATATTGGTAAGCATTGTGCAAGGGCAGTTCGAGGTCGAAATCGGGTAGGTCGCCGAAATGGCTGTGTGCCAGACTGACGGACTCCTCTTCCGTGATATGGCGGTGGTAGCACTGATTGCCGAGACAATAGAAGAAATTGTCCCGGTTGCCTATCTCGAGACGTTCTTTGCGTTTGGTGTACTCCAGCGCCTTGCGGAAGTCGAGTTGCACTTGCAGGTCGATGGGCGACGCATTCTCCTGCACGGGGAGGAGCGGGGATCGTTTTCCCGGATTTTTGCGCTTCTTGTTTTTACATTCTTCTTCAGTGGGCAATGTCACTTTTACGGTCAGCGGCTTCACGTTTTCCAGTCGTTCGGGAGAGAGGAAAGCATCCGGATCGTGCGACACGAAGAATCCGCGTCCCGGATCGCTCCCGCTGGTGTCTACTTTGGTATTGAGCAGCTTTTCATATTGGCTGCTTGCCAGGGCGTACATGCGGTGGTGATAGCGTTCGAGGGGGGTGAAGTCTACGGTTCCCAATGCGTTCAGTTCGGTGCGTAAGGCTTCCGCCTCATTGCCGGTGAGGTAGACAAAGATCTTCAGCCCGTGCATCCGTGGGCTGACGAAACTGCCTAACGTGTCGGGGCAATCGTTCACCAGTTGGCGGAATTCCGGGATCTTTTCTGCCGGCATATCGTCACAGTCGAGCGTGATGATGTCCTGATACTTGTCCAGACTGTAAGCCAGCCTTTCCTTGGCGTAAGTAGCCGTGATGGTGCAGTAGGGCAGTTGCTTCTTCATGTGGTCTGCTTTCACCGTGTCTCCTGCATCCATTGCTTCCCGGAGTCTCCGGATTCTGTCGCGATAGACATCTCCCCGGATAAATTCGAACATTTGCCGGATACTGATACTTCCTGATACGAGTGATAATCCCCTGTATGTCGTTATTGAGATATTTTCCATTTTAATTGTTGATATGATTTTAAGTTGTGTCAATATTAACACGCTGCAAAGGACGGCTTTTCTTGTAGATAAAAAAAACTGCTTTTTGTACTCAAAAAGCAGTTTTTTAACAGTCGGTTCTTTAATGCTAATCGTCAAAAAGCGTTCTTTTCAGTCTTTGTATCTCACAATCAATCTCTTCCACGCTTAATGATTCGTCCGAATCGTTTGATTTCTTGAAATCAACAGCCAGATACAACAATTCTGCAAAGTATTTGGGACCTTTAATCTTAAAAGGGGAGTCATGGTCATAACAGAGATGGACAAAGGGAAGGAGAAACTTCTTGCGGTCGCGCGGACTTACCTCTATTCTGTTGACATACAAATTGTTGACAGTGCCAAGCATTTGCGTGATAAACTGGGATACTTGGGGAAACTCTTCCTTTTCGAGTGTTACAGCCTGCTTGTTCTGATAAACGAAGCCTTCGGAAAAAATGTCTTTTTTCTCATGATTTTAAGTGTTATTTGATTACTGTTAAAAAATGTTGGTTTAAAAAGACGCAAAGGTACGTTTTATTTTGTTCCTGTCATTTACTTATGCTGTTTATTCTCTTTATAGATTTTATTTGATGGAAAAAGCGTGTAATTGAGGTGGAACCCCTCCACCTCAATTACACGCTTTTTTCTATATAAAAAGAATATTCTCTCGCGCCCGCGCACGTGTACATTATTATATAAGCTTCATTATAGCTAATTCTGATTTCATTATAGCTAATTCTGATTTCATTATAGCTAATCTCGATTTCATTATAGCTAATTTTATTTTCGTTATAGCTAATCAGCACTTGCCCTAAAGAGATTCATGGCTCATCGAGATACCTCACGATGAGTCGTACCTGTCTTGCGCTGTAAGCGTGGTCGTTCTTTCCTTCGCCGCCGCTATACATTGCGTCATATAATTCCTTGTTATTTCTGATCCACTCCCTCATTTTCCGCATGGCATACACCAACGGTACATAAGGATTGTATAAATGTGCCAGCTCCGATTTCAAATACGGACGTATGACAAACGGCTCCTCCGCTATCTCTTCTTTTTCTGCTTTCATATCTTCGGAAAATTAATTTTATCGTATTCCAAATATACGGAAAATCTCCCGCTTGTCCAAGTATATAAGTCAAATAAAATCACTCTGAATAAAAGTAAATACATTCTGAATGAAAGTAAGACAAACTAGGTCAAAGTAAGACAAAGTACGTCATTTCATCCCCTTATAATACGCTATCTTTGAGGTATCGAAAGAAAAAGAAACAGAGCTCGTTCCTCTCTTCCGATATTGATTGCGGTAACTGCGGTTTGTAATATTTATTTTTCAATTATTAATTCTCAATTTTTAATTTATCATGGCAATACCATTTAAAAGAATGGGTCGTAAAGACCCGAGAAAGGTTGATGGGGTGGTGAAGTATCATCCGCAACTTGTGACGCAGGGACAGAGTGTAGACCTGGATAAACTTGCTTACACGATGAAAGAGAAAAGTTCCCTGTCGCTGGGTGACATTCAGAGTGTGCTGACTAATCTCGTAGAAGCGATGCGTACGGCGCTGTTCGACGGTAAATCCGTCAATATCCATGATTTTGGTGTATTCAGCCTTTCCGCTACCACGCGGGGAGTGGACACGAAAGATGAGTGTACGATGAAGAACATCAAAACGGTCAATATCAATTTCCGTCCTTCGAGCAGTGTTCGTCCTAATCTGACGTCTACCCGTGCCGGTGAGAAAATCGAGTTTCTGGATCTCGACGCACCCAAGAAGAAGAAAACCGATGGTGAAGATCCCGGTGATGAAGGTGGTGGAGAAGATGTCGGTGGAGGCAGTGGAGGCGGTAGCGGTGAAGCTCCGGACCCGGCAGCTTAATTCATAGAGTGTAGATAATGCTTACAACTGATAAGAAAAACAGTGGCACTATGATGAGAAAGATTGATTTGATCGTGATCCACTGTTCCGCCACTCGTGCCGACCGTTCGCTCACCCCGGATGATCTGGAAACTCAACATCGGCGGCGTGGGTTTAACGGAACAGGTTATCACTACTACATTCGCAAAGACGGAACAGTGCACCTCACCCGACCGATTGAACGTATCGGTGCGCACGTGAAAGGATTCAACTTGAACAGTGTAGGTATCTGCTACGAAGGCGGTTTGGATGGCCACGGCTCTCCGGCAGACACGCGGACACCGGAACAACGGGCGGCACTCAAGCTGCTGGTTCATCAATTACTTGAGACTTATCCTGGTAGCCGGGTGTGCGGTCATCGCGATTTAAGTCCCGACCGCAACGGAAACGGGGAGATTGAGCCGGAAGAATGGATCAAAGCGTGTCCGTGCTTTGAGGTGAAAGCGGAGTTTGGAGCTTCCAGTCACGTAGAGGACTAATTTTCAGTAGGATAACAGGAAAATAAGGTAAGAGAGTTTTCAGGAAGTGATAGATCATTGAAAGTAACTAATCATTAAATGTAATTAGTGATTAAAAGTAATTAATTCTTCAAAGAGCGTATGGAAAGGAGGTGTGTAAAGTTATGGCAGTCAAGAGATCCCTTTGGGATATGATTCTGAAAGTCGTCATTGCGGTGGCTTCGGCAGTGCTGGGCGTTGTGGGCGGTAATGCGATGAATCTGTAAAAGTGATCACAGGTCGCACGAAATAGTTGTTTGGTTAGCTCCTTTTGCAGGTTGTTAATTTGATAATAGTTGATGTGTGGCCTGTGTTTTTTTATTTAGAATGAAATAATTAATAATGAGTTGTATATGAAAAGATTATATATCTTTATTTTTTTAGTGGGGTTACTAGGCAACAATATTATGTATGCGCAGATTCCTGCTTCCTCACAATCGTTACCTAGTCCTAATGTAGCGGCCTTGGGACTTTATGGTGAGATTCCGGTTTCAAAATTTACAGGTATGCCGGATATATCCGTTCCTATATATGAAGTTCCTGTCGGAGATTTTAAATTGCCGTTTTCTCTCCATTATCATGCCGCCGGGATACGTCCTGACCAACATCCGGGATGGGTAGGAATGGGGTGGAATTTAAATACCGGAGGAGTTGTATCCAGAACGGTGAAGGGCAAGCCTGATGATTGTAATGTGAAAAATCATACCTATTTGATGAATATGGGATATTATTTTCATTCCGAAACATTAAATACGCCTCAATGGAATACGCAAGACTATCTCAAAGAAACAGCTCAAAGTCATGGTGGAGCAGATTTTGAGCCGGACGAGTTCGATTTCAATTTTTTGGATTACCATGGAAAATTTATGTTGAATAGTGACAAAACATGGATCGTGCAATGTGACAGGCCTGTAAAAGTGGATTTTAGTGGTAATTGGATGGATGTTCCGTTTGAAAAAGCGAATACGGCATTTCAATATTCCGGATATTCGCCTTCTTTTGATGGTTTTACTTTGACTACTGAAGATGGCACTCAATATATCTTTGGTAAAGAACGGAATGCCATTGAATATTCTATCGGATTTTTTCAGCAAGCTACGGATTTTTGGACAGCTACAGCCTGGTATCTGACAAAAATCATCCTGACTAACGGTCAGGAAATAACTTACACATACGAGCGTGGTGATTTTATCAATCAAATGTTTATTTCACTGTATGATGATTTGGGGTCTTTTACATTTGGTGGCGGAATCTTGACTCCGGAGTGCTCATCTTCGAGCCATACGGCCATTGAAGACAGTTATCAGGGAAGTCTTATATCTCCGGTTTATCTCAACCGTATTTCTTTTCCCGAATGTGAAATAACTTTTGCGCGTGAAGTGACTACGGAATTGAGATATTCACAGGATATTTATGCTTCTCAATATATGTTATGGCGCAAAAATCCAAAATATCGTTTTCTGAATTTTCTTGCAGATAATCCTTTGGATGATAATTATCCGAATTGTTTGGACAAGTTGAAATGGTATAAGTTGAGTAACCTGGAAATAAAAGATAAGAAAGGAAAGTGGATTCGGGATTACCGTTTCTCGTACAATGACAACGCCTCACAGCGCCTGATATTACAATCTGTTTCTGAATTTGTATGGGGAGCAAACGGACGAAATTTTAATATGGAGTATGACTTTCCGGAGCAGTTGCCCCCTTATCTGTCCGGAAAAGTAGATCACTGGGGATTTTACAACAATCGTTTGATGACCGATAATTATGCCACTCATTACGATTCTCGCGAACCTAATGCGGATGTTTTGACATTTGGCGTTTTGAAAAGGCTGCACTATCCCACGGGAGGATATACACGTTTCGTTTTCGAACCTCACGAGTATTGTAAGCAAGTGAAAATGAATCGATGGGAAGGGTACGAGGATACATTCCAGCCGAAAATAGCGGGAGGACTAAGAATAAAGAAGATAATAAATAGTGATACAGGATTGGAAAGTGGTGAAAAAGTAGAAAAAGAGTACTTTTATGTGGATGATTATTTAGTTAATAAAGAAAAAGCAAGAATCTCAAGCGGTTGTCTGGGAGGACAGGTGAAGTACTATTTTGATGATTATCAGGTAGAAGGTACCGGGGCGGATAAAGATGTAAAACGTATAATAAGAAGATTCAGCAGCCAGTCTGTGCTACCGGCATGTATCAATTCTTCCGGAAATCATATCGGCTACAGTGAGGTGATTGAAAAAAGACCGGACGGTTCTTTTATCCGTTCTAAATATACCAACTTCGATAATGGACACATGGACGAAGCCCCGGAAGCAATCATACTTCCGAACCGAACGCCTTATGAACCTTGTGCTTCCAGATCGGTAGAACGGGGAAAACTTCTTTGTGAAGAACTGTATTCGGCAGGCGGTATTTTAAAATCGAGCAAGTATCTGACCTATGAACGCTCTTCCGACCTTTACGTAAAATCAATGAGGACATCTCTTGATTATATTTGCCCGACCTCATTTATAACTTATGCCGACGGTTGCTCATACAAGGTCTATTTGTATGATTACAGGCTGAAAAGCGAGAGTGATACTTTATACGACAATCCCTCTTTTCCGATAAGTACGCAGACTGATTATGAATATGATCCGGACGGCTTGATAAAAGTAATTTCAGAAAGTGCCAATGGAGGAATAAGAAAACAAACCTATAAAAGGATCCGTGAGTCCAGCTCGGATATATATACTCAAATGGTACAAAAGCATATACTTTCTCCGATTGTCGAAGAAAAGGAATATTCTATTTCCGATGATGGAACCAGCCGGCAACTGAAACAGGTGAAATATGAATATGTTCCTATAAAAGGAGTATCCGATCATTTTTTTCCTTGCTATTCTGCCTGGGAAAGGGTAGGTGAGGGCGCTTTGAGAGAAGTGTACAATTGTATTGATTATGATGCTTTGGGACATCCTTTATATGTTGTCAGAAACGAGGGTAAGACGGTTTACCTTTGGAGCTACAACTATTTGCATCTGGCAGCGGAAATAAAGGGAGCTACCATTAGTGAAGTCCGAACAGCTATGGGAGGAGACCTCGTGCCGTTCATGCAAGCCGGCACACCGGATCGTGCGAAACTGGTGCGTCTAAGAGCTTCTTTGCCACAGGCGCAAATAACATCCTATACGTATCAGCCGATGACCGGAGTTACCTCTGTAACGGATCCGTGCGGAGTGGTCAGTTATTATGAATATGACCTCTTACAGCGGCTCAATAGACAAAAAGATAATTATGGGCGAACCATAAAGGCTTATGATTATCGGTATTCTGTAAATTCCTATTAAAAGAACAAGAAATATGAAAAATCATATATCATTATTTATATTTGCCATAGCCCTGCTTTCAGGACCTGTTTCTGCAAATGATCTTTCCATGACAGCCGTAAAAGACACCCTGGCTTCCATACCGGGAGAACATAATTACATTTATGTACGAACACCACTTGGAGAGGATGAAGAAAAAAACTATGATGAAATAACATTCTATGACGGACTTGGACGTGAGCTCGATTTTGCACAAAGTTATGGAGCAGACCGTGCCGGTGCTATTATGGCTCACCATCACCTGATAGAATATGATAGTTTAGGACGGAAAGAGAAACAATGGCTCTCTACGAATACTAGCTTTTCTTACATGTCTCCTGAAGATTTGAAGGGTGGTGTCTTGTGGGATTATCATGATGCAGGTAAAAGAAGTTATTTGCAAACTAACTATGAATCGTCCCCTCTAAATCGTATTACAGAACAATATGGAGTGGGGGATGCTTGGGGAGATCATCCTGCCCGTATGGAATATCTGACGAATATTCCGGCTGATTCATTGCGTTGTTCGTTCTATTTTATAGATGATAACGATTCACTGATTCGCAGAGGAGATTATCGGTCGGGAGAATTGCAGGTGACAAAGGCCACGGATGAAGACGGGAAACCGACTTACACCTTTGTTGACAAACAGGGGCGTACGCTACTGACCCGGCTAGGTAGAGGGAATCAACAAGCGGACACCTATTTTGTATTCGACCGCTTCGGAAGAATACGCTATGTTCTCCCACCCATGATTAATGATGAAATATCGGCAGGAAATCTCGATTTGTACGCATATCAATACTTGTATGATAGTTTCGGACGCTGTATTTCGAAGAAACTACCTGGCTGTGCTGCAATAGGTTATGTTTATGACAAAGCCGACAGGGTTATATTGTCACAGAATGGAAATCAGTCACAGAAAAAAGAATGGACGTTCACATTCTATGATAATCAGGGAAGGCTTGCATTAACAGGACTTTGTTCATTCAATGATCCTCCTTCATTGGATAATTCCATAGTAAGGGCTTATCGAACGACTTCGGAGAAAGACGGAGTGCTTCATTCCGGGTATGAAGTAGAGCATTTTCCTTATACGCTATCTTCTCTTTTACAAGTGAATTACTATGATGATTACAACTTCACAACGGACACCCAACTCGCTTTCGGGCTGGAGAAGATAGGTAAAGTGCAGTATGATTCTTTATATATCAATCGCGAAGCCTCCCTTATCTCCGCACAAGGGAGACTGACCGGGACTAAAATAAAAGTGCTGGATGATGAGCGATATTTGACAAGTGCCTTATATTATGACTATAAAGGCAGAATAATACAGGGACGTTCCCAAAATCATTTGGGCGGGTATGACACAGACTTTTATTCATATACATATACTGGAAAGTTATTTGCCAGATTACATACCTATCAGATTGGGAACGGAAAGCGGCACATGGAAGAATATACCTATGAATATCTGGCAGATGGAGAACTTAGGGATGTATATCACCGCGTTGATAATGCGTATAGAGCCAATCATTTGCTTTACTACACGTATGACAATGCCCGCCGGGTGTTTTTGAAAGATGTGGGAGGATTGGGTGCCTATACAATGTATACGTATGACGTCCGTGACCAGGTAATAAAAACGATGTGCCGCTTTTTTCTTTCTGAAGAAATTTCTTATAATGCAAGTCCTGGCATCCCCTGTTATAATGGCAATATAAGTAGCCTAGCATGGCGGAGTGAGGAAGATGATACGGACGGCATCAGTAAAGGTTATCGTTTTGCCTATGACAGCATGAACAGGATGACTGATGCCTGCTATGGTGAAGGAGAAAATTTGACCGGCAACCTGAACTGTTATGACGAACAGGTCACTTCATTTGATAAGAATGGCAATATTCTCGGTTTGTGTCGTAATGGAGCTGTCGGTCCGGCAAGTTTCGGAGCCATTGATAGCTTGAATCTGTCATATCAGGGCAATCATTTGCTTAATGTGACAGACCACGCAAAGAATAATATGTATGGAAGTACCACTGATTTTAAAGACGGCATCCGATCATCAGCAGAATATGCTTATGATTTAAATGGCAATTTGATTCAAGATTTAAACAAAGGAATTTCGAGAATCCGGTATAATTGCTTAAATTTGCCGAGTGCGATAGAGTTTACCGACGGACGTACAATCAGCTATCTTTATAGTGCCGACGGAACGAAACTGGAGGTCATCCATGCGATGGGAGATTCTATCACCACCACTGATTATTGTGGTAAAGCGATCTATGAAAACGGAAGTCTCGACAAGATTCTTCTCGATGGTGAAGGTTTTGTTTCTTTCGCGGACGATGTTTCCTATAGTTATCATTTCTTCTTGAAAGATTACTTGGGTAATGTTCGTGTCGTATACAATGAAGATCGTGAAGCGGAAGAGGTGAATCATTACTATCCGTTCGGAGGAATCTTGGCTTCATCCACCCCTTCGGTTCAGCTTTACAAGTACAACGGAAAAGAACTGGACAGAAAAGGTGGTCTGGATTGGTATGATTACGGGGCGCGGATGTATGATCCGGTATTGGGAAGATGGCATGTGGCAGATCCGATGAGTGAAAAGAATTATTCAATTACTCCTTACGGGTATTGTTTAAATAATCCGGTGAAGCATATTGATCCTGATGGCAAGCAAGTCATCCCCGTTCCATCCCCTCTTCCTCTACCATTCTATTATCCTTTGACGAACACGCAATCTTATAGATTGCCTTCAGATCAACAGATAATGAGACATACATCGGGGAAATTTGCGGAATTAGGGCAGATTATAAATCATACTCCTAAAATGTCTTATGCCTTTGGAACTCTTTTATTTTATCAGGCAAAGAATGCGATTAGTCCTGAATATGAGCACCAAAGAAAAAGAGACAGGAGGAATAAAGAAGGATTGGACAGGAATCAGGCGAATGTGGCGGAAAGTATTGATACTAACGTGTCAGGGATGATGCCTAATGGTGATCCGGCTCCGAAAAGAGATCCTAAAGATAAAAAGAGAATAATAAAAGTTGGGAAAAAAGTAATAATAGGGTTAGCTATAGATAGAACATATATGGAATTAACAAATCCTGATCCCACTCAAGATGCTTATGAAACTCATACAAATCAAGTTGAAGGTAGAGAAGAATATTCAACAGATTATGTAGGGGATATTTATAATTGGATAAAAAAACTATTTGAATAAAAGCAATATATGGGAGATATTTTTATATTAATATTTAAGAGAATTACTATTTTTAATAGTATTTTAATGATAATTCATTGCTTATTCCATCCTGATTTAGGAGAATTTGAATATATGTTTATTGTTATAATATTATTACTAATTTCATGGATTGCATGGCTGACAGGCAAGATGTTAAACTTTTTGTCAAGGAATAAAGGTCTGAAAGAAAAGAAAACTGAAACAAATAATATTGTTAAATCTTTTTGTTTGAAATTTAGCCGGGATATAGATGTGATATATGCAATTTTTTTTGCAATATATTTGGTCTTCTATAGTCACGAAAAAGCAATAGTTTATTTAATATTACTTCTGTTTGGACTATATCTTGGAAACAAAATAGCAATAAGAGCTAATCAATATATAGTAGATCAAGCAAATAAAAATATTACTCCTTAAAACCTCAACATTATTACTCTGATGTGAATAGCTAAAGTTTAGTGAACTCACATCAGGGTATATAAACTACAAGATGAAATATGGTAAATAAATAAACTTTAACGACGAACTTATTATTATATGAGATATCTATTTATAGCAATATATAAAAAGTCACTACTATGGTTTAGCTTTATGATGATTCCCTATTGTATTTTTTCCTCTTTTTTATTTGAGTATCCTGCTTTAATATTTATTATTAGGGTAATACTTGCAATTGCGTTATCTATTATAGCGATAGGGGGAATGATGAGTTATCTATTCCCTTATATAGAGATACTCAAACAGCCATTAAAGGGAAAAGGTCTTATTCGGGCATTATATTTGAAATCTGATAAAATAATAACGCGATTATATTGTTGTTTTCTTGTGGTATATATAGCTTTTTCTATTGAATATAAGTCTACATTATACAATTATCTGTTATTGCTTTTAATAGGATTATTTCTTGGATATAAAATAACCATGAAAGCGGAGAAATATACTTTAGAAGAGATTAATAAGAAGAAACAAGAACGTAAAATGAAGCAAGCCAGCAAGAAAGAATCTCATATTCGCTAAGAGGACAAGAAATTAAAAACAAATAGTGTGTTTAGAGTTATGCTGCAACAGACACTCAATCAAAAATTAGCGAAGAACATAATGCTTATGATATATTTGAACCTATTAAAAATAAATTAGATGACGTCTTTTGGAAAAATTGGTAAATATCTTATATATATACAAAACTTGCTGTATATTCTATGTTTTATAAAAATACTATTCTCGTTGTTTTTCTATGAGTATGAGCCTTCTTTTATGAAGGACATGGCTTTTACTTTACCATTATTATTAGCACTGATTGTAATACCTATTATAAAAAAGAATATAAAATGAAAGATTCTAAATTCAGATATTATTTATGTTATTATTCTCACCTGTGCTTTTTCTATAGTTTTTGGGGATATTTTTTTATATAAATTATTTTGCATCTTCTTGGCATGGAAATGAATGCGTATTTGGGTTACTTATTCTTTCTGTTATTTGGATTATGGGGAGGAAGTGCTATTGCATTATCTGCAACTAGTTATATGAAAAAGATAAATCATGAGGAATTGGGGAAAAAGCAGAATTCTAAAGATTCTTAGTGTCCTAATATTCAAATAATTTACCCTGATATAAGTTGACTAATCACCAATTTATATCAGGGTAATTTCTTTTTTTTTATTTCTTATAAACCAACTTACTCGGAACTCCCTCCCCGAACAAATTATCACCCAGCGTCGTAATCTTATTTCCGGTAGCCAACACATAGCGAAGATTATCGCATCCCATAAAAGCACCGAATTCAATAGCCGTCACACTGGCCGGCAGCTCCAGCGTGCCGCAAAGGCGACCGCAGTTGCTAAATACCCGTTGTCCGATAGATTTCAGATTATGAGGTAATTTCATATTCAACAGATACTTCTTCTGTGCGAAAGTGAAGTCGGGGATAGCTGTTGCGTTCGTTCTGGAAATATCGACAGAGACGAGATTCGGCATATAATCGCGGATCAGTTTGAAGTCGGCGTTGTCCAGCTTACCTTCAACGGTCAGGAAGTTGATGTCTCTGGGTTGCAGTCCCGCTTTCAGAATCTCTTCTTCCAGTTTACCCATGGCGCCCACTTGCAGGGTAGTCTCTACCGGTTCCCCCTCGATAAACGCAAAGTTTTGCCATCTGTCTTTGTAGCGGTAAGAGTCGCTGCTGCCCAGGGGGACGAAGATAGCGGTAACGCTGTCTGCCAACGCTTCCGGCAACAGGTTGGGAGCTGTCTTCTTGCGGATCTGGCAAATTTTCAGGTTCTCGCAACCTTTGAAGGCGGCATCCTCTATATTCTTCGTTTTCTCCGAAAGAATCACTTTCTCCAGAGTGGCTTTACCTTTGGTCACTCCGCCTACTACATTCGAGAAAGCATAGGCAGGGATGAAGTTCGGCATATAAATGTAGAATTTTCCATTGGGATAAGTACCGGCTTTTCCGCTGTACATCTTGATTTCTGCGTTCGAAATATCCAATACTTTCAGATTGGCAAATTCGTCACGGAGATGCCGGAAGTCCTCTGCATTCAGTTTTCCGGTCAGTGTGAGGTGGGTGACACTGTTGGCTTCCTCTTCAGTCATCATGGAAATCAGCGTACCGGGCTTACTCACATAATACGTCTTACTCACTTGGGCGGCGGCTCCTAATGCATTAGCGGCCAGTAAGAAACTTATCAATAGTAGTTTAATTTTCATAATTTTGTAGATTTGTTCTGACAAATATAGGAAAAATAGAGAATACATGATGTTTTTTTATGTTTTATATCTAATTTTGTAGCCGGATTAACAAATTGTAAAAATGGAGGCAGACAACATAGATGGGAAGAAAGAACCCAAAAGACTTCCTGTGTGGGCATGTATCTCGCTGTTTATTGTGGTACTTTTCATATTTATTGGATTGTATGGGACACTGGTTAGCGGAGGCTTGTCGTTGGTTCTTGGAGTGGAGGCTCGTCATCCGGGAGTAGTAGGGTATATTTTCGTGGAGGCCAGTATGCTTTTGGCTGTTCTTACTGCTGCCGTAATCTTGCTTCGTCTCGAACGTCGTCCGTTTTCTGATTTGGGACTTTCTTTAAAAGGACATGCCAGTGGACTGTGGTATGGACTTCTGATGGCAATCTTGCTCTATTTGCTGGGTTTCGGAATCTCTGTTGTTTTGGGAGAAATAGAAGTCACCGGTCTTCAGTTTAAGCCGTTGGATTTATTGGGGTCGTGGGTGTTTTTCCTGTTAGTGGCGTTGTTTGAAGAGATTCTGATGCGCGGCTATATCCTCGGACGTCTGCTTCATACTAATATGAATAAATTCCTGGCGCTCTTCATCTCGTCGGCATTATTCGCGTTTATGCATATCTTTAATCCAGAAATAGCTTTCCTACCGATGCTTAATCTCTTACTTGCCGGTATGTTGCTGGGTGCTTCCTATCTTTATACCCGGAATCTGTGTTTCCCTATCTCTCTTCATCTTTTCTGGAATTGGATTCAAGGTCCGATTCTAGGTTATCAGGTGAGCGGAAATAATTTCACGACGAGCATGCTGACTTTGCGTATGCCCGAAGAAAACGTACTGAATGGCGGAGCCTTCGGTTTTGAAGGCTCGCTCATTTGCACAGTACTTATGATTGTTTTTACGATTCTGATCGTGTGGTGGGGAGAAAAAAGGGAAGCAATCAGTCTTGCTGTACCCCGATCATACTAAGCTGAATCCGTTTCCGGTCATAATCTACATTCATCACTCTGACCATGACGTGTTGATGGATGGATACCACTTCCGTCGGATCGGAAATGAACCGTTCCGCTAATTGCGAGAGGTGCACCAGTCCGTTCTCCTTAATACCTATATCGACAAACGCCCCGAAATTGGTGATGTTGCCTACGATGCCCGGAAGAATCATTCCTTCGCGCAAATCGGCTATGGTGCGCACGTTCTTGTCGAATTCGAAGACTTTGATAGCCTTACGCGGGTCACGTCCCGGCTTGTCGAGTTCCTGCAGAATGTCCTGTAAGGTGGGCAGACCGACGGTAGGTGTGATGTAGGCGGAGATGTTGATCTTCCGGCGGAGTTCCTTGTCTGCTATCAGTTCGTCGATGGTACATTTCAGGTCTTTGGCCATTTGCTCTACGATGTGGTAGCTTTCCGGATGCACGGCGGTGTTGTCCAGCGGATTCTTTGCTCCGGGGATGCGGAGGAATCCGGCACACTGTTCGAAAGCCTTGGCACCCATGCGAGGAACTTTCATCAACTCTTTCCGTGAACCGAAAGCTCCGTTTTCCGCCCGGTAGTTGACGATGTTTTGAGCCAGTTGCGGTCCCAGTCCGGAGATATAAGTCAATAGATGGCTGCTTGCCGTATTCAGGTTTACACCGACCAGGTTCACGCAATTCTCTACTGTCTGATCGAGCGCTTTTTTCAGTTTTGTCTGGTCTACATCGTGCTGGTATTGACCTACACCGATGGATTTAGGATCTATCTTCACCAATTCTGCCAACGGGTCCATCAGGCGGCGGCCGATGGAGACTGCTCCCCGCACCGTTACGTCATAATCGGGAAACTCGTCGCGGGCAATCTTCGAAGCCGAATAAATGGAAGCTCCCTGCTCACTGACTACAAACACGGGTATCTGACGGTCGAAGCTCTGGCTGTTGATGAAATCTTCTGTCTCACGGCTTGCCGTTCCGTTGCCGATGGAGATGGCTTCTATCTGATAGGCCTCAATCATCTTGCGGAGTTTGGAAGCAGCTTCTCCTGTTTTGTTCACCGGAGGATGCGGATAGATATTCTCATTATGCAACAGATTGCCTTGTGCATCGAGGCAGACAACTTTACATCCCGTACGGAATCCGGGGTCGATGGCGAGCACCCGTTTTTGTCCCAATGGAGGGGCGAGAAGAAGTTGACGGAGGTTCTCAGTGAATACCCGGATGGCTTCCTCGTCGGCTTTTTCTTTGGATTGAGCGGCAAATTCTGTTTCGATGGAGGGCTTGAGCAGACGCTTGTAGGCATCGACTGTGGCTTCGTCCACCTGCTGGCTACACTCGTTGTTGCCACGTACGAACTGACGTTCCAGGCGTTCGATACATGCCTCGTCGTCGGGATTGATGGATACTTTTAGCAGGCCTTCCGACTCTGCCCGGCGGATGGCCAACAGGCGGTGGGACGTGCAACGTTTCAGTGCTTCGGAGAAATCGAAATAATCCCGGTATTTTGCCGCTTCTTCCTCTTTTCCTTTCACTACTTTGGCACTAATCTCTGCCTGGCGGCTGAACTGATTACGTACCGCGTTGCGGGCACGTTCGTCCTCGTTCACTTGCTCTGCAATGATGTCACGGGCGCCTTTCAGGGCATCTTCCACATCTTTCACGTCTCCTTTCACGAAGGAGGCAGCCTTGGTACTAAGATTGTTTTCCCTTTGCAACATCAGGATGGTGGCAAGCGGTTCCAACCCTTTCTGGCGGGCTACTTCAGCACGTGTCTTCCGCTTGGGTTTATAAGGAAGATAAATGTCTTCCAGTTCCGTCGGATTCCAGGTGTCGTTGATACGTTTCTCCAGTTCGGCAGTCAGTTTTCCCTGCTCGTTGATGGTGCCGAGAATCGTTTCTTTCCGTTTGGCTATGTCGCACAACTTATCGTGTTGCTCTTTGATTTGCTCTATCTGCACTTCATCCAGTCCGCCGGTGGCTTCTTTACGGTAACGACTGATGAAGGGAATCGTAGCACCTTCACCCAAAAGATGGAGCGTACTACTTATTTGTCTTTCCGGTATACCCAGAAAACCGGAAATCATCTTGTGAAATAATTCCATAATTTGTATTTTTTGAGAGTAAATGAGCGACAAAAATACATATAAATCTGCTAAACCCGACAAGTTTTACTATATTTGCAACTCAATTAATGAATTAACACATCAAAACTGCATAATTATGCTGGGACGTCTTGGATATCTTTTTATCTGTTTCCTTTGGCTTCTGCAGTCAACGGAAGTATTGGCTGTCTCTAAAGATAAGAAACCTATTCTGATTATTTGCTCTTATAATCCGGCAGCACACCAAACTTCGGTCACTATTTCCGATTATATGGATGAATATAGTAAGTTGGGAGGACAGCGCGACATTGTCATCGAAAACATGAATTGTAAAAGCTTCTCGGAGGCTCCGTTATGGAGCGCGATGATGACGCAGATTCTGGCTAAATATCAGGGAGAAAAGCATCCGGCACAAATTATCTTATTAGGGCAGGAGGCATGGGCTGCCTATTTGTCGCAGAGGGATGAAATGCAGGTGAAAGTGCCGGTGATGTGCAGTCTGGCCAGTAGCAATGTGGTGATATTGCCGAAAGATACGGTGGAAAACCTTGATTGCTGGATGCCCGAATCTGTTGATATCTTTGAAGATCATCTGGATATTCCCGAACTGGAATCAGGATTTATCAATCAATATGATATAGAAGGTAATATCTCCATGATTCAAGCTTTCTATCCGAAAACGAAACACATTGCCTTTATCTCGGACAATACTTATGGCGGAGTGACTATGCAAGCGTTGGTACGAAAAGAAATGAAGAAGTTTCCCGATCTGGATTTGATTTTGATGGACGGCCGGAGACATTCTATTTATACCATCGTTGAGGAATTGAGACAGCTGCCCGAAAATACGGTTATCTTGGTGGGAACGTGGCGTGTGGATATGAACGAGGGGTATTTCATGCGAAATGCGACGTATGCCATGATGGAAGCTACTCCTACCATTCCGGCTTTTACTCCTTCATCGGTGAGCCTTGGATATTGGGCGATAGGAGGAGTGCTGCCCGATTATCGGAAAGTGGGAGGAGAAATGGCTATGGAGTCCATACGGATGGATCAGCACCCGGAGGATACGGGGAAGCATCTTTCGATCATTGGCTCTAAAGCGGTATTGGATAGCCGGAAGGTGAAAGAGTGGGGGCTGCACCCAAGCGTGTTGCCTTTTAAAGTGCAGCTTGTCAACCAACCGGTTTCGTTCTATCAGCAATATACTTATCAGATATGGTCTGCTTGTGCTTTGTTCGTGATTCTGGTACTTGGCTTATGTATCTCTCTTTTCTATTATTTCCGTACGAAACGTTTGAAAGACGAGCTTCTGAAATCGGAGAAGGATTTGCGTGTAGCGAAAGACAGGGCGGAAGAGTCTAATCGTCTGAAGAGTGCTTTCCTTGCCAATATGAGTCATGAGATACGGACGCCGTTGAACTCGATTGTCGGCTTTTCGGATGTACTGGCAATGGGCGGTAGCACGGAGGATGAACAGCAGTCTTATTATAAGATTATCAAAACCAATTCGGATTTGTTGCTTCGTCTGATTAATGATATTCTCGATCTTTCACGTCTGGAGGCGAACCGGGTGACTTTGACGTGGGAGGAATGTGATGTGGTGCAGTTGTGTAGTCAGGTGGTTGCCTCTGTTAGTTTTTCACGGCAGTCGTCGGACAATCAGTTCTTGTTTTCCACTTCTTTTGAAACTTTCCGGATGGTGACGGATGTGCAGCGTATGCAACAGGTAATCATTAATCTGCTGTCCAACGCCGACAAATTTACGAAACGCGGGAAGATTACCTTGGACTTTTCTGTGAATGAGGAAAAGCAAATGGCTATTTTCTCGGTAACGGATACCGGATGCGGTATCCCGAAAGAAAAACAGGGACTTGTGTTCGAGCGTTTTGAAAAGCTGAATGAGTACGCCCAGGGAACCGGATTGGGATTGTCTATCTGTAAATTGATTGTGCATAAATGGAAAGGAAGTATATGGATCGATCCTGACTATACCGGTGGGGCACGGTTCGTATTTTCGCATCCGCTAAATATAGAAAAAGAATGAAACGAATAGGATTTATTTATGGCTTGCTTTTCTGTCTCGTACTGTCTGTTGCGGCGCAGGAAAAGGTGGTGAAGCTGAAGATTGTGGAAACGAGTGACGTACATGGTAATTATTATCCTTACAATTTTATAACCCGCCACGAGTGGAAGGGTAGTCTGGCACGTATTTATTCTTTCGTGCAGAAAGAGCGTGAACAGTATAAAGAGAATCTGATATTGCTGGATAATGGTGATATTTTACAGGGACAGCCTACTGCCTATTACTATAATTATATAGATACGGTGTCTCCTCATCTTTGTTCGGAAATGATGAATTTCATGAAATATGATGCCGGTAATATGGGGAACCATGATGTGGAAACGGGACGTGCTGTGTTCGACCGTTGGATAGCCACTTGTGACTTCCCTGTGTTGGGTGCCAACATCATTGATACGTCTACGGGAAAACCCCATCTGGCTCCTTATAAGGTGTTGGAACGTGATGGCGTGAAGATTGTGGTATTGGGTATGATTACTCCTGCCATCCCTGCATGGCTTTCTGAAAATCTGTGGAAAGGCTTGCGTTTCGATGATATGGAAGAGACGGCACGCAAATGGATGAAGATTATCCGTGAAAAAGAGAATCCGGATTTGGTGATCGGATTGTTTCATGCCGGACAGGAGGCTTTCAAAATGTCGGGCAAATACAATGAGAATGCTTCTCTTAACGTAGCGAAGAATGTACCTGGATTCGATATTGTATTGATGGGACACGATCATGCCCGCGAATGTAAGAAGGTGATGAATGTAGCCGGAGATTCGGTGTTGATTATCGATCCGGCCAGCAATGGAATTGTATTGTCTAATGTCGATGTGACCTTGAAACTGAAAGATGGAAAGGTGCAGAGCAAGGACGTCAAAGGGGAGTTGACAGAAACGGAAGCTTACGGAATCAGCGAGGATTTCATGAAGCGTTTTGCTCCGCAATATGAGACGGTGCAGAAGTTTGTATCCAAGAAGATCGGCACTTTTACCGAGAGTATCTCTACTCATCCTGCTTTCTTCGGTCCTTCTGCTTTTATTGATTTGATACATACTTTACAGCTCGATATAACCGGAGCTGACATCTCTTTTGCCGCTCCGCTTTCGTTTGATGCGGAGATAAAGAAAGGGGATGTGTTTGTCAGTGATATGTTCAACTTGTATAAGTATGAGAATATGCTGTATGTGATGACGTTGTCCGGAAAGGAGATTAAGGATTTTCTGGAGATGTCTTATTATATGTGGACGAACCAGATGAAGTCACCGGAAGATCATCTGCTCTGGTTCAAGAAGAAACCTCGGGAAGGTGCGGAAGACAGGGCTTCTTTCCAGAACTTCAGTTTTAATTTCGACTCGGCTTCCGGCATTATTTATACGGTGGACGTGACAAAACCGAAGGGAGAAAAGATTACGATTACGAGCATGGCGGACGGTTCTCCTTTCCGTATGGATAAGATATATAAAGTGGCCTTAAATTCTTATCGTGGTAATGGTGGTGGAGAACTGTTGACGAAAGGATCGGGTATTCCGCAGGAGGATTTGAAGGACCGCATAATTTTCTCTACAGATAAAGATCTTCGTTTCTATTTGATGAATTATATCGAAAAGAAAGGTACGATGAACCCCAAAGCCCTGAATCAGTGGAAGTTTGTTCCGGAGAAATGGACAGTGCCGGCTGCCCAACGTGATTCTGTATATTTATTCCGGTCTGTTCAATAAGTAACTAAAAGTGTTCATTATGTCTGATAATACTCTTGAACGGCTTGTATATCTGATTAAATGCTGGTATATTTGTCGCAAAAAAGAGAGAGTATGTATATTCAAAATGTTCCCAAAGTAGGTATTTCTTCGGTAGTTCATTCTAAACATATAGATTCTGACAACATTGATGTTGTTGATAACGATATAGCGCTCTTCGATACGGAGAGCGTTATATCGTTGTATAATGGACCGACTAAACTGGAGGTGTTGACGGTAGGTCTTTGCCTGGAAGGTACTGGTACTTTTAATATTAGTTTACGTGAGTTTCAACTGTTCCCCGGATTAATGGTGATCGCGCTGCCTAATCAGATTGTCGAACAGCGGTGTTTCAGTTCCGACTTTAAAGCGATATTCTTTGCTGTGTCGAAGAACTTGTTAGAGACATTGCCTAAGATCAGTAATGTGCTTTCCTTATTCTTTTATCTGAAAGATTACCCGTGTTTCAATCTTACACCGCAGGAGCAGGAGACTGTGAAGGAATATCATGCATTTATCAGAAAACGATTGAAGAATAAGGAGGCTTTATATCGTAAAGAAGTGGTAATGGGCTTGATGCAAGGGTTCTTTTTTGAACTTTGTAATATCTTTACCAATCATGCGCCAGCCAATGCTACTACCATGAAAAATAAAAGCCGGAAAGAATATATTTTCGAACGTTTTTATGAGTCTTTAGTGGAGTCTTACCAGTCTGAACGGAGCGTGAAATTCTATGCTGACCAGTTGTGTCTGACGCCGAAGCATCTTTCGGGAGTAGTGAAAGAGGTCAGCGGAAAAACGGTGGGAGAGTGGATCGACGAACTGGTGATTCTGGAAGCAAAAGCACTTCTGAATTCTTCAAGCATGAATATTCAGGAAATTGCCGATCGGCTGAATTTTGCTAACCAGTCGTTCTTTGGAAAGTATTTCAAGCATTACACCGGTATGTCTCCTAAAGGATACCGGAAAAGCCGCTAAAATCATAGAACACCGGAGCGCACACGGCTTAGTGTCTCCGGTGTCATCAAAAGATAAGAGGCGATGTATGCCAGAGGTGCACGTTTGATAATTTCCGGATGTGTTTCGAGCAGGAGGTTATAGCGTTCGCGGGCGGATTCAAAGCGCCAGGAGTCTGCTTTAATCTGTGACACAATCAAGGAGTATTCCAGTATCTTTTGGTAGAACATATTGATTTCCCAGTTCTCTTTTGCCAATTTTTGTATCATGTCGCGAGGGAACAGGTAGATAATGGAAGGTTCGAGGGTTTCCACGATTAGCCGGGTGGGTACTTGTTTCAGAAAACTCTCAATGCACATCACGATACATCCTTCGTATGAGAAATGTTCGGTCACGTCTTTCCCATTCTTGTAATAGTACTGCCTAAGCATCCCTTTGCCGACAAATACGATTTCATGAGCTACTTCTCCTTCATTCAGCGCTATTGCTCCTTTGGGAAATTCTTCACGAATCAGTATACTTTCTATCTGTCGTCTTCCTTCTATACTCATTTCCGGAAAGCGGGAATTTACAACAGCATTTACAGTCTCTCTTAATAATGTATCCATATCTTTTCTGTCTTGATGTGTGCAAAAATACTAAAAACGGTTGACATAAATCAAGTGTGGTATAAAAAAGATGTATCTTTGTCTGCAAAATCAAGAGGTAAGATGATAATGAATAAGATAATAGGCTTGGCAGTGTTGCTGTTCTGTTTGAGTGGTTGCGTAAGGGATAATGATGCTATTTATTATCCGGTTGGCAACGTGGATGTGGAAAGAGGTGGTCCGGCTTTGGAGGCTGGGAAGGGTGATTTAATAGCCCGTAGTTACAATACCGAAGATTATGTATTGGACACGCTTGCACAATATCCGGGTGATCCGACGCTCGGTAAACTGACATTTATGGTCAGTCTGAAAAACCGGTTGGCAGATCAGGAGGTGAGTGGCTTTAATGGTGTCGGTCTATCCAAACTAACGATGAGTCTTGGATATAAAGACGGCAACTATCCGGCAGAAAGCCAGGTTCCTGTTTATACTTCGTCCGACGTGACTGCCAGTTATGCCATCAAACTCCGTTTAAAGGGAGAATTGACTTTAACAGGAGACGAATGGATGATTGACTATATTTATGTTCAATTAGCGGGTTTATTCCAGCCTTATCCTCCTACGTCTTTCCCGGAAGTGTTTATGTGTAAAGGGGGTGAGCAATCGTATGCAACATTCGATTCTTTTCGTAGAACCTGGACATTTGATATTACTTATGATCGTTCCAACCTTTCTTTCAGCCAACTGTATTTCAATCTGTTTGTGAATCTGGCAGGGCAGAAAAGGGAGGATAGAGTCCGGTTGAGGATTGATAAGGAATCTTATTTCGAGATCTATAAAGAAAAAGAGGAAATGTAGTTAAACTGCATTTCCTCTTTTTCTTTGGTAGTGGGTACGAGAAGCCTAATGTAAAGTAGTAAAAGTAAATGCCAGTTATTATGGGATTATATATGCCTTATATGAATATGTTATAGATATTATAGGCTAGTATCGGTAATTAAAAAGTCCCTGATTTGGTCCCCGTTTTTTGTGCCGGGGACTATTTTTTATTGAATAAATCCATCGCATCTTTCTTAGCTTTGTCCGCAATGGCTATGTATGGCTTCATCGTTCGGTAATCTTCATGTCCAGTCCATTTCATTACAATTTCAGGGGCAATACCTAACATGATGGCATTGCTTATAAAAGTCCTTCTTCCGCAGTGTGTAGTCAGAAGCTCGTATTTCTTATAAGTTTCATCATATCGTTCCCCTCCTTTATAATAAGTGATAGATACAGGCTCATCTATGCCGCATAATTCTCCTAACTCTTTAAGACCGTCATTCATCTTTTGGTTAGATATAACAGGGAGAGCTAAATTATCTTCGTATGTCTCGTCTTTATATTTCTCTAATATTGCTTTTGAATAGTCGTTTAATTCGATCCTTAATGTCTCATAAGTCTTGATAGTCGTTACCTGTATGTGATCTTCAAATACGTTTGTCCTTTTAAGATTTGCAACGTCTGAATATCTCAATGAAGTAAAACAGCAGAAACAAAATACGTCTTTCACTTTTTCTAGGTGAGAACAAGTTATAGGAGCCTTGAAATTATATACCGTCATCAATTCTTCCCATGTAAGGTAAACTATTGTATTCTTAACCTCCTTCAATTTGGGCTGAAAGGTCGTAAAAGCCATTTCTTTGTTATATCCTTTATTGGTAGCCCACCGGAGAAACCATTTTAAATTGTCTAGGTTCTTTCTTATACTGGAATTCTTTAATCCCTTTTTCTTTGAATTGACTTGTATAGTTTGCAGGTAATCAACAAATTTGGAAAGCCCTTTCTGGGTTAAATCCTCAAACTCTAATTTAGGAGCAAACTCTTTCAGTCTACGTTGTATTGTTCTATGCTCTTTGTATGTGGATTCACTCCATTGGCTTTCGTGACCTTGTTCTATCATAAACTCTATATGATATTCAAAAATAGTCCGTTCCGGCTTCACTTTTTTGCCAAGCCTTTGGTTAAACTCATTCTTAAATTCTTCAGGACTTGGAGATATGTTTTGCTGTTCGAAATAAAAAAAGACTGTATCGCATATATCTTGATATTTTTGAATATCCCTATTAATAATAGAGGAATGCGTTTTCTTGATTCCATGGGTTGTGTTATTCTTGCATCGCTGTGCATCTGGTATCCATTTGTCTATGTCTATACGATGCCCGACGTTAAATGCAACCGTATTTCCGTCCCACTTTATCCTGTAGCGAATTTTTGCATCCAGTTTGTCTTTCTCTTTGTCTAAAAGGAATATGCAGTTTCTTTTTATATTCATAGCTTTTCTATAAAATATCGTCAGTTAGTTTTAATATATAGCATTTTTGTTGATTAATGTGTTCTATTGTTGCTTATTGCGTTTAAATTACGATAATTTGTTACTTTCTCTATTGGTTTTCTTCAACTTTTTTGTAATTTGCCTGTTCTATTATTTTACAAATAAAACATAACCTAAACCTAATATACTACTGCCTATTGAGCATATCTTTTAAAACACATATTAAATCATCCTTAGACTTTATTGTAGCGTCTTTTTCAGATATAATTCTTTCTAAATCCTGAATACGCTGTTGTAGCCTATCGAGCTCACCCGAGTTTGATTTGTCGCTTGGGTCTAGTCGCTGTATTTCAACTTCACCGGTGGACTTAATAATTTTTTGTGTACCGGATTCGGGCATAGTTACGTTAACCGTATTTCCAGAATTATTCATAGTGTTTTTGCTGTTGTCTATAGAATTGCTATTGCCAATAATGGAATCGGATAAATTTCCATTATTGATATTATAATCGCCATTAACTATAGTGCCATGTCCTGTCATAAGCCAGTCGGAGTTTACTTCGGGGAATGCTTCGATAACTTTATTTAATACGTTCATTCCATTATCACGGGATACCCAATTGTTAACTGTCTGTGGGCTTTCTCCAACTTTTCTTGCAAAATCTGCTTTAGATTTGCAAAATTGAGAAATTATCATTTTAATTCTTTCTCCATTATTTTTCATATAAACAAAAATGTTTATCTTTGCGCTGTAACAAGTTGCAGATGTTACAGAGACAAAGTGGTTAAACTTCCTCAATTAGAGGTTTAATATATGGTATCCGTAGTAGCTGCAACCTATTGCGGATATTTTTTTTCAATTAATAACTGCTAATCCAAAGTAATATGTTTGACTTTAAAAAGGATTATTATAAATATCCATTCTTATTATCATTATCAATACCTGCTATCTATCTGGTAATAGGATTAATAGCTTGGTGTTTGCCTTTGATTGTGATATCGTTAGTAGTTATTGCTATATGGTTATTAATCATGTATTTTGTCTCTGATTAATTTGATACATTTATCTATTGATGGAGATCTATATTTTATTTTTTCTAATTCGATAATTATACATTCTCCCCAATCTTTGTACACATGAAGGTAATCTTTTATCACTTCATATATTAACTCTGCTTTTTCTTCAGAGAAATGTAGATTTATAGCGGCTACTGATGTTTTAAGTGATGTAATAAATTTATCGTAATCTACGGAAGTATTTGTCATACCTCTATATCCTTCATAGAACATGCTTTCAGCAATGGCGTGATTGTTTTCATTAGAAATCTCTTCTATTTTCTTGTTTATCATTTTGATTTGAAGAAAATAGCTTCCTCCTACAAATGCTAATAATACAGTAGTTAACAAAGAGAGAATGCCGATTAGTATTCCTTGGTAATCAAAGCCTAATTCTGGCTTGTTCGGGTTTGCTGCACATATTGCAATAATGCTTATCACAAGGGCAACAACACTAAATCCTAAAGCTATGTTCTGTTTCATAATATAATAATGTGTAATCCACTCTCAATAGTTAAATAATGTTTATTACACATATTTTGTTTAATGTGAATTGTGTATTAAACAAAATGTGTGTATATTTGCATCATCGAAACGTTACAAAGATACGCAACTTTGAAATGATTCGCAATAGTACATTTATATTAAAATTAAAAAGATACGATTATGAACGCATTTACATTTTTGACAGAAACCGGAAAATTCAATAACAGTGAGATAATGAAACACGCTCACATCTTGAAGGCGTATCGTCGTATCTCTTTGAGTGAAGCTTTGAAAAAGGCTTGGTTTCTGGCAAAGAGACAGCAAAAAGAATACAGAGAGGTTGAAGAGGAAAAGAAGTCTTTCAAGCCGGTGTTCAATGCAAGCAAGGGAAATGTATTGAAAGCGTTCTTTGCCGATAAATATACTAACTATGATAGCTCTTGGAGGTAATTATGAGTACAGAACAGATTAATGAGAAATTGGCTTTCCTTCATCAATACGTGAAGGATCTGGAGAAGAGAGATGAAAAGACCGTTCAGTTATTGACTGCCTTTAATAAGCCAAAGAAATGGATTATGAATTACCTTTTCAATTTGATAAGTGAATACGAAGCTCTGTTAGGTTAGAATCTACGAAAGAAGCGAGCGAAACGCTTTCGAGCACAACGGTAAACCGATGAATCCTAATTCGGGATGGGAGGCTTAACCCTCAAAAATGAAGCCGTGTTCAGGGCACGTTAAAGTAGCCTGCGCAGATAAGCAGTATAGCCGATGCGGAGTATAGCGTAATAGCCAACCAGCGATGATATGAGCGGAAGGAAGCAACGTGAGTAAGTAATATATCGAAAAAAATCAGTCTGAAAAACATCGTCTTTATCAGTAAGAAAACGGGGTTAGGCGTCCGTACGCTGATTACAATATAGCCCTACTGACGGATTGAACGGCAGCCGATAGCGAGAATCGGGTAGGGCACAACCACTTTAAATTTATAAAAATGAAAGAAATTATAGCCAAATTGGTAGAAACAACCAATTACCAAAGATTTTATGAGTTATCTGAACCAATTTATAAGGGTAGAAGATTCGGTAGTGATGTCGATATTATACGAGAACTTGAAGAATGCAAGGAAAGGATGGATCCAGAATACAAACGTATTATTCGTACAGATGGGTGCCATATTATTTGCGTTTCAGATGCATTCACTCATATTGAAAGGCTTGTATTTGTTGGCGAAAAGTTTACGTCAGGATATGGTAGCATTGGCATTCATATAGACGGTTCCCATACCATTAGGATACATGGCGGTGATGAAAGATATGTCTATCCAGATGAAGTGTATTTAAGGCATTTGGGGATAATCAATGGTGTAAAAATCAATATTGAAAAATAATTCCATAGACAAATTTTTGTTTTGTAATTTTTATTTTGTGTTTGTGTTGTATAGTGTACGGTCTGTGAAGATAGTGCACTTTTTAATAAGGATGGTTAGCTTATCGGTTAGAGCTTAGTGTTGCGTAACCAATTATCACGATTGAGAGAGGTTCGATTCCTCTACCATCCACAATAATAATCAAATAATTAATCTTATGAAACGTACTCCACTATTAGCAATTTGGGCAATATCGTTCGCATTAACAATATTGCTTGCAAACGAAATGAATATTGTATTCTGGCTTTCGTTTGCTGTATTTGCATTATGTTCCATATACATGGAAAAGCACCAAAAAAGACTAAAAAGAGAGAGTGATAGAAGAAAAGTGATATAGGTATGCGGTTCGGGAGAATAGCTGTTTTATGTGTGAAAATTCGTGTCGATTAAGTCCTGTATCTGATGTGATACAGGCAAACGGGCAATTAGTTTAATGGTTAGAACGCACTCGCACGGGTGAGAAAAAGGTTCGATACCTTTATTGTCCACAAATAAATATAAATAAAAATATTATGGAAAAAGAAATTATAGTTGACGAAAAATATCGAACAACTAAGTTATTCGATATGATGAAAGTGGGAGATATTTATAAAGTGCCTTTTGACGAATCACGGCACACCGGTATTAAATCGGAAGCTGTTAGGCGAAATCGGGAAGCCAGGCTGGTCAATAAATTAAAAGCCAACATGGATCTGATGTTCCGGGTTTCAAAAACAGAGCATCCGGGATATACTTCTATTATTCGATTGAAGTAATTTTAAAGTTTAACGGTTATGCAAAGAATATTGACTGAACTTACTCCAGAGTGTGAACTTACTACTCAAATGTACATTTCAGGACTGGAGAAAGAAGAAATTGCTGAAATAAAGTGTAGAGCATCTAGCACTATTAATAATCAGTTACAGAAAGCTTTTCAAATTCTTCGAGTTAAAAACGGCCGTGAGCTGTGCCGTAAATTTTATGAAAGACTTTCTGGTATAGAGTTTTCTTTTGATTTTTCACCTGTAGTTCGTGCGTCTGCCGCTTGGGTGTTTATTGGTATATTTTCCTTCTCGCTTTTACATGAACAAGGTGATATAAGGAGGGGAAGAAGAACCAGAATAGAAACCATTGTAAGAGTAAGGAGGATTTAACAATGATTGGAGTAGAAAGAATATTGGATGATACCCCTCTGTTTAAATTAACAGTTGGAGAATTTAAAAAATTATTTGAAAGCTTAGTTCCAAAGCCCCAAATAGTTGAAGAGGAAGAGTATGTATATGGATATAAAGGACTCGCTTCTTTATTAGACTGCTCTATTTGTAAAGCTAAAAATCTCAAATTGAGTGGTAAAATAGACAAAGCTATAATTCAAGAAGGCCGTACAATAATGATTGACAAGAAAAAGGTTTTGGAGATTTTAAAGAATCGTAAATAACCATTCATTTATTAATTAACCCAATGCCGGATTTAAAGGAGTCCGTAGAGTGCAAGCCTCTGTATTTGAGTTTTACATGTTCTATACTATCCTAGTGTCCGTTGATTCGGTATCTAGGAACAAAATTTTGTCGTTTAAATACGATTTTGGAAGCGTCGGTTCGTGAGGATAGGCGCTTTATTTATTTCGATTAACCACTTTAATAATATATATAGTTATGAAAAAAGTAATTGTAAGAGGAGATCGTTCCGGTGTATTTTTCGGAGAGTTAGTAGAAAGAAATGGTAGTGAGGTTAAGCTCGCAAATTGTCGTAGATTGTGGTATTGGGATGGTGCTGCTAGTATATCTCAATTAGCAGTTAATGGTACGACTACCCCATCTGAATGCAAATTCACAGTTACGGTTCCAGAGATAGAGATTCTGGATGTGATTGAAATTATCCCGTGTTCGGATAAAGCTGTAAAATCTATTGAAAGTGTACCGGTATGGGCAAGGTAATGGAAGATAGAATAAAACAGTTTCTAAATATTGGCTCTGGCGATGGCTATGGCTCTGGCTATGGCTATGGCTCTGGCTCTGGCGATGGCTATGGCTATGGCTATGGCTCTGGCGATGGCTATGGCTCTGGCGATGGCTATGGCTCTGGCTCTGGCTATGGCTCTGGCGATGGCTATGGCTCTGGCTCTGGCTCTGGCTCTGGCTCTGGCTCTGGCTCTGGCGATGGCTATGGCGTAAAATCCATAAATGGAAATCCTATTTATGTAGTAGATAATATACCTACTATTATCACAAATGTAAAAGGTAATATCTCAAAAGGTTTTATCCTTCATTCTGACTTATCTCTTACTCCCTGTTTTATAGTAAAAGAGAATAATCAATTTTCTCATGGTAATACTCTACATGAGGCATTTGAATCTTTGCAAGAAAAGCTTTATGATGATAGTACAGAAGAGGAAAGGATCCTTAAGTTTAAAGAACATTTCTCTGACTTTTCTAAAAAGTATTCTGCTAAAGACTTGTTTATATGGCATCATGTACTCACAGGGAGTTGCAAGGCTGGAAGAGAAGCTTTTTGCACGGATAAAGGTATAGATGTAGACAATGATAGGTTTACCGTCTATGAGTTTATAGAACTGACTAAAAATTCGTATGGCGGTGATATTATCCGCAGACTATCTTAACTTAATCCCGGTTTGCTTTGATCGGCACTCCGGGAGCAATTTAAACCACTTTAAATAATATAAGATATGCCAATTATTAAAAAAAATGACGTAACTCCTGAACGTCCAGTGATTATCGTGCTATATGGCACACCGGGAACAGGAAAAACTTCTGTTGCTACAACTGCATATAATCCTCTTTTAATAGATACAGATAGAGGATATGATAGAGCTGTACAACGATGTGATACCCTTATCGCCAACAAATGGGAAGACATAACGGCGGAATATGAAACAATGAAGTCTTATAGTACTATCATTTGCGATACTGCTAAAGCGTGCTTGGATGATTATCTGATGAATTTTGCTGTAAAAAACAACTACAAGTTAGCAACCAATACTTTAAAAAGATTTGGGCAAATAGCAGAAGACTTTAAGTCGTTTGTTAATCAACTTCGTTCTAATGGTTCTGACATTATTTTTATTTGCCATGATAAAGAGGTAGCGGAGGGTGACATTATAAAGCATTCACCGGATTGCACAGGACAGAGTAAAGATTTGCTTCTCCGAATTGCTGATCAGGTTGGATATATATCTAAAGTAAACGGTAAGCGCACTATTTCATTTGAGCCAACTGATACTTTTATTGGGAAAAATGTAGCACAATTAAAGATGATGGAAATACCTGAATCATCTAGTGCTGATTTTTCTACATTTATGGCAAATGTGATTTCTACAGTAAAGCAGGCAATACAAAATAAATCAGAGGAACAGAAAAAAGCAAATGAGATGCTTTCCTCTTTGAGAGAACAACTTGCAGCTGCTATGACAGATGAAGATATAGCTGCCCTTATCGAAGCAATGAAAGAATTACCACAAGTACTTCAGTATCCGTTTTTCTCTGAAATGAAGTCTAACCTTGCATCCAAGGGGTATAAGTACGAAAACAAGAAATTCGTAAAAGATGCAGCCGCTTAAGCCTCTTATAAGAGTTACACAACTCGAAGCATACAGAAAGTACATTGAACAGAGCGAATATGCCAATTATGAAATTACCGAGCAATCTGTAATAGAAAGCATAACAGGCGTATTTGCCGGAAATGAATACACTCGCATAGGCACCGCTTTCCACTCCATTGTGGAAACGGGGAAGCCTGTGTGTGATAAAGTTTCTGCCGGTGAACGTACCTTCCTTTACTACGGAAAAGAACAGAAAGAACCAGTTCCTTGTGGACGCAAATTCAATATTGATGGGTTCGATGTTATTTTGGATGTAAATCAGTGTAAGGTCGCAATGGATTACCGCAACGAACACCCCGACGCTTTTCATGAAATACGCATTTACAAAGATTTTGGAGATGCTGTCATAACCGGATGCGCTGATATGATAGACGGTATAGAGATACGGGATATAAAGACTAAGTATTCTTACCCGTCTGATACTGACTATATCAATTCTTGCCAATGGCGGCTTTATCTTGAGATTTTTAAAGCGGATATATTCCATTTCGACCTATTTGTGTTCGATGGCTATAAAATAGACAAGCATGGATATGATGTAAGAGGGTTACCGCTTGAAAGATATTCTCCTGCGATAACCTGCTATCGCTATGATGGGATGGAACGGGATAATAGGAATTTGCTTCGTTCATTTCTAGAATGGGCGGAATACAGGGATTTAGTTAAATATTTAATAAAAGAATAATTATGAGTAGTTTATTTGGTAGTATCTGCCTTTCGGAAATTCCCCGTGAGCAGATGAAAAAGGTAATGTGTAAAGATGGTAAAGAGCGTATTTTCCTAAATATATGGGTAGGGGAGCGTAAAGAACCTGCTACATTTGGGAGTAACACTTACACGCACTATGTATCCTGTTCTCCTAAGAAGGAAGAAAGGAAAGATGGGGTAAATTATTTTTTGGGTGATTTGCAAACTTATAATCCACAACCAAGTGCTCCAAGTATGGAACAGGTTGATTCAGCCCCCTGTGTTTCTCCTGCAGATGATTTGCCATTTTAAATATGTTATACGACCTATCTAATCCATTGCAGGCGGAACAGTTTAAAACCCGTTCCGCTTTGCTTGTTAAAAACGGGAAAATAGTAGAACTTACAGAAAAGAAGCCGATACGCACCGACAAACAAAACCGGTATTTGCACGTCATTTTAGGGTATTTTGCTTGTGAGACAGGCAATACCTTAGAATATGTAAAGCAAAAGTATTTTAAAATACTATGCAATAAAGACATATTTATAAAGGAGGTTTCTGATAAGTATTTGGGTAACATCAAAGTTCTACGTAGTTCTGCTGAATTAGACACAGAAGAAATGAGTAACGCAATTACTCGTTTTAGGAACTGGAGTTCTGGGGAAGCAGGAATATATCTTCCTAGTCCCGACGAAGATCGACTATTGCAATTAATGGAGATAGAGGTCCAAAGAAACAAAAATTACATTTGATTCCAAATAACAGCTATTTGGAAGTTTTTAAATAGAATAATGCGAAAAACTAAAGTAATCCATGTCTACCTGATCTTCGAAAAGCGGAACTATTACTTCAGTTCGGTAACGGGTATCTTCCGGCATTTATCCGAAGATCAGATAGGCATCAGACAAAGCACATTGTCTCACAATACGGAAAAATACTATTGTAACCGGTAGGGCTATAATCCGCAAGAGTGAGCTGTTAAGATAGCTTTGTTAACCTTTTTACCCCAGCCTGCCAGTCTGTGAAGATTGGCGGGCTAACATGGAGATGCGCAGCGGAGTGCTTTTGACTTTCGAGAGGTGCACATAGTAGAAAGTACGGTACGTGAGATATAAGGAGTAATTAACCTTAGAAGTAGCGCAAAAGGATTTAGTCCTTGATTGGGTGTTCGAATCGCCCCATCTCCACATAAATGTGAGCCACACATAAATGGCAAGGGTTAGTGAATAATAGTTGTGCCCCGGATAATACGATTCGGTGCTTTTAATTGGAAATCATGGAATATAAACAAATAATTAATGGCGTTGCTCCTTCAAAGCCAAACTGCATGAAAATAGTATCAATCAACGGGCACGGATGCCTAGCCAAAACTTCTGCATTGAAAAAGTATGAGGAATCCTTTATTTGGCAGGCGGGGAAGTTGAGGGATTTGAATATCAACGAACCGTTTGAGTTCTACATTGATGTGTACTACCCAAGTAAACGTAGTGATCTTGATAATGTATTAAAGCTACAACTGGATGTACTCCAACGAATCAAATGTATTAAGAACGATAACAATTGTTGTCTTATTCATGCACGCAAGTTTGTAGACAAGGAAAATCCACGTGTGGAGATAATGATTAAAACTTTGGATTAAAAAAATAAGCTTTTCATTTGGTATTTTGAAATTTGGGCGTATCTTTGCGGTGTTCACGCCAAGAACAAGACTTCTGAAAGAGATTAACGTGCATATTTTTATGTTCGTTTGTAAGCGTAATATTGCAAAGATATAAGGCTATCAAATCCCATTGGATGCTCGTTATCTCTAACGGTGTCGGTTCTTGGCGGAACGGGAGGCGATAGCCTTTCTTGTTTTTAACAACTCAAATTTCGTTCAATGCCAAGAACCAACGAAATCAGAGTTAAGGCGAATAATAGTAACCCCAACTTTGCGCCCAGCAGTGCGAAAACTGTATCTTATGAAAAGTTCCTAATCGAAAAGAATTGCAAAAATGAAGCTTATGCCTTCATACTCTCACAAGGATTATTCCAGCAATTCCAGGATTACCATTTTAGTCATCATTCGGACGATCCGCACAAGGATTGTCTAAAGTTCCTGTTATCGAATATTTAAATTCTAACAAATGGCGGAATGAGATACTTCCGCCTATATCGATATTGTCTAAAATTTAAATCAATATATTATAAATGAAATTAAAATCTTTCAGAATGAGCAATTCGGTCAGATCAGAATTGTTGTAAATGAAAACAATGAACCTCTTTTCTGTTTATTAGATCTTTGTAACTCACTTGGTTTATCCAATAACAGAAAAGTTAAAAGTCAGTTAGATGAGGACGTAACTTTGAGTTACCCCCTTGAAACACCGGGAGGGATACAGCAAGCAACATTTGTAACCGAAGCTGGTATGTATACAGTAATATTGAGAAGTGATTCCCCGAAGGCAAAACCTATGCAAAAGTGGGTGACAAACGAAGTTTTGCCCTCAATCCGCAAGCATGGTGCATACATGACAAATGAAACATTGGAAAAGGCTTTAACGTCACCCGATTTTCTTATTCAGCTTGCAACTAATTTGAAAGAAGAAAAGCAAAAGCGTATCGAAGCGGAAGGTAAAATTCAACAAGATGCACCTAAAGTTCTTTTTGCCGATGCGGTCTCGACTTCCCAACGTTCTTGTTTGATCGCTGAATTAGCGAAGATACTACAGCAGAACGGTGTGAATATCGGTCAAAATCGCTTGTTCTCATGGATGCGTGATAATGGCTATCTCTGTCAGAAGGGACAATATTATAATCAACCTACACAAAAATCTATGGAATTAGGATTGTTTGAAATAAAACAAACAACAATAACCAAGCCAGATGGGACGGTGTTAGTTACTACTACAACGAAGGTTACGGGAAAAGGACAAATCTATTTTGTGAATAAGTTTCTAGGGAAAGATGCCGCATAAATCAACAGGGCTACTTATCGGTAGCCCTAAATAACTTTAATCATGAAAAAGAAATCCGACAAGCATATTATCCGCCCGGACACCTGTGCAAAATGCAACAACGGGCAAATAATTCCAACCGAGAAAGGTAATCCACGAGTAGTTTATTGTAGTTTCTTCAACCGTCGGTTTGTTGCCAACAGCAAAAGAAACTGTATTCATGCGTATTAAATTTATGGACGGATATACATTGACAGAGAAAATGAGAAAAGCACGAAGACGTAATCGGCTTACCGCTACCGAACAGGCACTATTCCACGAATTAGTTGCCGTTTGTAACAGCGAGGGTTGGGAGGACGTTTTCAGTTGCTCGAATATCGAACTCTGCTGTGCTCTTAATATCGACGAGAAAACTTTAGTCCGTGCCAGGTTATCTCTAATTAATGCCGGGTTGATTTATTACAAGTCCGGCAAAAGTAAAAGAACAGTTGGAATGTATTCTTTTGAAAAGGCCTTTGAGAATTCAAATTCACCCTCAACTACCGGAAATATTCCGGTAGATAAGCCAGCCCAAGAGACAGTAGATGCGCCAGCCAATCTGCCAACCAATATGGGAACCAATCAGCCAACCAATGCGCCAGACTATATATATAAAACTAAAATAGAAACTAAACTAAAAGATAATATAGGGGAAACCTCAAAAAATAAACAATTTGTTCCTCCTTCTTTTGAAGAAGTTTCTGCGTATTGCATGGAGAGAAAAAATGATGTTGATCCGCAAAGATGGATGGATCATTACACTTCTAACGGATGGATGGTTGGCCGCTCTAAAATGAAAGACTGGAAAGCAGCAGTGAGAACATGGGAAAGAAATAATTATCAAACAGAAAAAAAGTATGGAAACAAGGATAAGGCCGGTAACTCCGATTCCGATAGGAAAGCTGTTATCCGCACAACTGCCACCTACAACATTGATAAATGACAAGAAGAGACGAGCAGAAGTGTTTGCTGAATGCTGCCGCTTTGTTTGTCCGGGATTTAAAGTTGAAGGGGCTTTTAGAAAGATAATGAATGATATATTTCTCTATGCAGAAGGTGGTTCTGGAACTGGAAAAGGCCTTTTGCTAACAGGAGATTACGGGACCGGTAAATCAACTATAATGCAAATTCTAAATAAATACTTATGGTTTATTGGAGGACGTGATGCCGGGGATTATCCCATTGGAGGATTCAGAATTGATTCCGCCTCTTATGTTGCTACTGGGTTCTCGATGAAAGGACGGGATTATTTGGAACTGTATACTTACAATGGTGGAATCCCTAGGACGATCTGTTTTGATGAATTAGGAAGGGAGCCCGTTCCTTCTAAGCATTTTGGTACGGAGTTGAATGTTATGCAGTATATTCTTCAATGTCGATATGAATTGAGATACGAGTGTAAAACTCATATAACGACCAATCTTTCTATAGAAGAGATTCAGGATCGATATGGTGCGTATATCGCTGATCGCATTAATGAAATGTTTAATGTAATCGAATTGAAAGGATCTTCCCGCAGATGAGAATACTCCTAAACATCCTCCTTCTCCTAGGAGTGAACATCTTATTTTACCTGGTGGTGTATGCGATAGCGGACTGCCTGATGGATACAATTAATTAAAATATTTTCAATGAATACAACCTTTGAGAAATCGGTTAATACCACCGATGAATGGTACACGCCAAAAGAAATTATAGACGCATTGGGAAAGTTCGATTTAGATCCATGCGCTCCGGTTAAACCGCTTTGGCAAACAGCTACACAAATGTACAACAAGAACCATGACGGATTAACTAAAGATTGGGTAGGTCGTGTTTGGCTAAATCCACCTTACTCCCGTCCTCTAATAGAACGTTTCGTTAAACGTCTGGCAGAACACGGTAACGGCATCGCTCTACTATTCAACCGCTGCGATAGTAAGATGTTCCAAGATGTCATCTTTGAAAAAGCAACAGCTATGAAATTTCTACGGAACCGGATTCGCTTCTTTAGACCGGATGGGACTCGTGGGGACTCGCCCGGTTGCGGCAGTATCCTAATAGCTTTCGGTGAAGATAATGCCGAGATATTAAGAACTTGCGATATTGCAGGTAAGTATATACGAATCAATTAGCGTAAATCAATAGAGATAGGAATCAAATGAACCTACAATCTAAGATAGAATACTCCATCGCTTTGCTTCGCAAATGTGAACAGATGGCACTTGACTACGACCAAGATAACGGCTTTTATTTAGCCTTTTCCGGCGGCAAGGATAGTCAAGTCCTCTACCATCTTGCATTAATGGCAGGAGTGAAATTCAAGGCTCACATGAACCTTACAAGCATTGACCCTCCGGACGTAATCCGCTTTGTAAAACGTAACTACCCGGATGTGGAACTGATAAAACCGAAGATGTCTATTTATGATATGGCATTAAAAACACATTCTCTTCCAACACGAAGAATACGCTGGTGTTGCGCTAAGTTCAAAGAAATGTCCGGAGCAGGAAAAGTTACCTTAATAGGTATTCGTCACGCTGAAAGCGCAAGGCGTTCTAAGCGTAACGAAGTGGAGACAGGCGACCGTAAGTTTAGCGGAAACTTCGACCAATTTTCCGAGCACCGCGAAACGATGGTTACGTGTGTCGGAGGAAAGGATAAGATACTTGTTTCACCTATCATTAATTGGACTGAGAGGGACGTATGGGGTTTTCTAAACGGTAACGGCATAGAACATTGTTCTTTATACGATGAAGGATATACGAGAATTGGTTGCATTCTTTGCCCAATGTCTAATTATAAGCAGAAGCTAAAAGACTGTCAGCGTTTCCCTCATGTTCGTAGGAAGTGGATACAGACAATTCAAAAGCTGATTGATGCCGGATATATTAATCGTAGCTTCACAGATGCGGAATTTGGTTTCAATTGGTGGATAAGTGATAAAAGTTTCAATCAATATTATGCAGATGAAGTGCTGCAACAGAAAATTGAGTTTAACGAATAACAATTTAGAAATGAGCAAATACAGTGAATACCATTACGCCTTTACCTCTACAGGAGATAAGTGTGGATATGGGTTTTAGAAAATAAAAATAATCAAATATGAATATCTATAACAAATACATCGCTGAACCAATATACAAATGGATAAATAGCGGTGGCTGGCTACATATATTAGCTCTTGGTTTATTAGGGATTGTTTGTACGATATTAGCCATTTACGGCAGATTCGGATTCAATATATGGCGTTTTATATTCGCTGATATACCGCTTTTCGGCTTCTGTGCGTGGGCTTTGTATCAATGTGTGTATAAAACCATCAAGAATAATAAAGAAATATTCAAGATAAATAAAGATGAGTGAATTATATATTCCCATAGAACGCCCTACAAGAAATTTGGTAAACGGAAGGTTCTTGAAAGGGCATACTTCTTATAACAAAGGTAAGAAGATAAAATTCCATTCAATATGGAGTAAACGCAGGTGCTTAAGAAATTTAGAGAAGGGACGCATTATGCCTCATAAGACTGGTGGTGGCATGAATAAGAAGGCAGTTGTTGTGATTAAAGATGGCAAGTTAGTTGGTAGGTATGATTCGGTAACACTTGCCGGAGAAAAGCTGAACATTACTCCTTCTCAAATAAGTGCCGTTTGCCTTAAAAAGAAAAGATATAAAACTGCTAGAGGGTATAATGTGTATTTTGAAAATGATAATGAATGGCTTGATCTGATAAATATATGAAAGAGTACATATTGAGTGAAATACGTGATACCTTATTTGGCAAAATTCCTAATGAGGAAATTCCTACAGTGATCGATTCTATATCATTTTGCTTAAGGAATTATGATATAACAGAAAAGGAAACATCGGTTGTGGTCTATGATAACTCCGATTCGCAGATTATTAGTAAATTCTTCATAGCTAAAGCCGTCGAAGGATTGTGCCAAAGTTCCTTGGACTATTACCGTGTCATATTGAGAGCCTTTATCCTTCAAGTTGGGAAGCATATAAAAGAGATCGTAACAGATGATATTCGTGTGTATTTAGCTTACAAGAAGATAAATAAATGCAGTGACAACACATTGAATAATATCCGTAGGACTTTAAGTAGTTTTTTTACTTGGTGTACAGAGGAGGGTATAATTGAAAGGAATCCGATTCTTCGGATTAAAGGTGTAAGGCAAGTGAAGAAATTAAAGAAGCCTTTGAGTGAGGATGATATGGAGAATCTTAGGGCAATGACTAAAAATAAAAGAAACAGAGCTATAATAGAGTTTCTTTTTTCCACCGGTTGTCGTGTTTCTGAAATGACGAATGTCAATCGGGCTGATGTTGATTGGGTAAACGGTCAAGTGGATGTATTAGGGAAGGGCAGAAAATATCGCACTGTATACTTGTCCGCCCGATGTAAAATAGCTCTACAGGAATATATTAATTCTCGGACAGACACTTTGGAAGCTTTGTTCTTGTCGGATTATGAGGGTATGTGTTCGCAGATAAAAGATACGAAACAGCTTTCTCGTATATCAAAGGGAGCCGTAGAAATCATGTTACGGAATCTTGGGAAAAAGGCTGGTATACCTAATGTTCATCCTCATAGATTCAGGAGGACAGCCGCTACTACTGCTTTGAAACGTGGAATGCCTATTGAACAAGTGCAAAAAATGTTAGGTCATGAAAGCATTCAAACGACTACTATTTATGCACAGTCAACTAATGATGAAGTTAAATTAGCCCATGAAAAATATATTATCTGATATAAACGAAATGTTGAGTATAACAGACAGTTATCAGGCACCGGAACGTATAATGAATCTTTTATTTGGAGAGAAAAAAGAACGAATTAAGGTATTCAAAGACTTTTTGGATTATTTCAAATGCGATGTCAGTTATGATTGGTTCCATGAATACTTTGAAGATGAACATGCCGACCGAAAGAATAACAAGCAGGATTTTACTCCTAAAAGTCTTTCAGCTTTGGTTTCTAAATTATTAGGTTCTGATACCGGAGTGACCTATGAGCCAACAGCCGGAACAGGCGGAATGCTTATCTCGAATTGGTACAATCACCGGAATAGTATTAGCTTTCTGGATTATAAACCTAACGACCATTTGATAGTATGTGGTGAGTTGTCAGACAAAACTATACCTTTCCTTTTATTTAATCTAGCTATCAGGGGAATATCCGGTATCGTATTCCATGGTGATACTTTGAGAAACGAATACAAGGCTGTGTATATATTGACTAATGAATTGAATTCTCCTTGTGATTTTTCAACAGTCACAAGGTGGCAATAGTTATTCAAGTAATGGCAATCCCTTCCGCATTATCGTATGGGATTATCAGGAGAAATAAAATATTAGAGGAACTTAAAAACGAAAAATGATCTAATCATGACCCGCAATCAATTTATTCATTACTCCTATCGACATAGCGAAATCATTATCTGGCACCAGAAGCATCCTGAAGTTGATATAGAGTGTATGTTGATAGGAGTAGATTTCGATCACGAATTATTTCATCTTGTTCCTATCGACTTAGATTATTACGAAGATAGATCGTATTGGCTTCCTTATACATCATGCGACAAACAGTTTAAGAAGCCTAAGATGAAAGTGGTAAGGAGTGATAGAACAATAGTAACTAAATAACTAAAACAGAAATGAATATAGATAAATTTATTAATAGTACTATCAAAAGCTATGATGAATATCGAAAGAATTGTGACATCATAGCTAAGGAGGCACAAAGATATATCGACTTTGATGACTCTGTTTCTTGTGAATATATCAATGGCGTAGGACTTAGTATATTGGTAACATTACCTGAAACAGATGATTATACTATTCCCGAATGTGTATGTCCTGTAGTAGGGTTCTTTGAATATGCCAAAGGTAAGGACAAACTATCAGTAGATGACATTAAAAAACTATCATTATGAAACAGACAGTAGAAGAAGCAGCATACGACTATGCTACTAATAAAACAAAGTTTAGAAAAGAGGTTTTAAAGGAAGTTGATCCAGATAACTATATTAGTCGGAAATCTGATTGTATGGAAGATTTTCAATGTGGTGCAGAATGGCACGCAAAGCAATCCCCGTGGATAAGTGTTGAGGAACGGTTGCCGGAAACAAATGAAGGACAATCTTTATATGAGGTCATCGTAGTTACTTCCGATAGAAGATTCTTAGTTGTAATCAATACAGAAGTAGAACATCTTGTTGGGCTTTTGGGAGTCACCCACTGGATGCCAATTCCTTCTTTCGATGAAATACTGGAAGCAAACAGAGATGTACTAGAACGGATTAAAGAGAAAGGAGACTAATATGTACGTAGCAAGAGACAAAGACGGTGATTTGTATCTTTATAAAAAGCAACCCGTGAAGTATTCGGAAAGTTGGCAATTATGTAGTGACAATCCCCATGATTTCTATAAGCTAGATTCTTCTTTATTTCCCGAAGTAAAATGGGAAGATGAAGAGCCGACAGAAGTTGAATTGGTAAAGAAGGAGGAATAACTATGCCAACAACATTAAGAGAAACCTATCCAACAGCCAAGAAAGAGCATATATGTGATTTTTGTGCCTGCAAGATACAGCCGGGACAAAAGTATGTCCGTCAGACAAATGTTTATGATAGGACTTTGTATGATTTCGTCACACATCAAGAATGTAAAGAAGTAGCTCATGAATTGATGATGTACGATGATTGTGATGATAGTGGGCTAGATGGAGAATCTTTTCGTTCAGAATTGGATTCATACGTATATGCCAATCATTATGACGAACACACCGATGATGTTTATACTAGTTGGCAGTTGAATTACTATGAGATGGCGAAGAAAGTATTGAAAGAACTTAAAAACGAATAACTATGGGATCATTTATAGCAAGACAACCTAACGGATTGCTCTGCCGTTGGAGCAGTATAGTGGATAATCTCACTCATTACGATATGACCGAGGAAGATTATATAGAATATCGTGCCGAGTGCGCAAGAAAAGAAGCACGGTTAGATTTGCAGAATCCTCTCTTTGTCAGACCGTTCTCTGAAATTCTTGAAAAGCGAGATAAAGACTTGGTATTTCAATGTCTTGGCGTGATTGAAAATCAGCAAGATTATAGTCCAGAGGAAGTGGTTGAAGCAAAAAACGAAATGAATCGCCTACAAGTCGAGTTTGATGAGTTTGTTAAGGAAGTGAGTGAACAGAAGGAGGAATAACAATGGGATTTACAACAGCAGCGTTTATTAGACGCAATACACCGGAGCTTCGGAAGAAGTTGGAGGAGTTGGGATATAGATTGTCTGGGGCGGAACTTAACGAAGATTTATGTATTTTCACTGAACCCGAATACGGTCTATATAGTGTTGAGTTTTTCAGTAACATTCCACATCCTGACGAAACCGATAGTGTTGATTGCGGAAATAACGAAGAACTTTTCTTGGCAATAGCCCCATTGAGGGATGATACAAACGAAAATCAATGGTTCATAGCAGATTCACCTCTTAGCGTTTCTTATGATGATGCTATGGGTAACGACCATTATTTTACAGAGCCTAAAGGTAGCGTATTCTTTTGGGATATAAATTGGATGCACGCAACAATCATTTCAGGGAATTACCACAAGGCTACTGTAGAAGAGCTAATAGAACACTTTAAAGAAAAGGAGGAATAAAATGAATCGTACAATAAAATTCAGAGGGAAAAGCATATACGGCGAAGACTGGCTGTATGGCTCCCTCGTTAAGATCGAAAAGAACAGATATGCTGTCATTCCACCATTAAATAATATCGAAATAGGGAAAAGCATCGGCATGTATGAGGTTTATCCCGAAACCGTAGGTCAATTCACCGGGCTACTTGACAAGGACGGAAAGGAAATTTACGAAGGGGATATTCTTCACACTATTACATTTGGTTTTAATCCAGAAGAATATACAGCTATTATCCTATATCGTAATTGTAGTTTTCAACTTTCTAATGGTCGAAATCTATTCTATTTCGGGCAATCTGATCTTACAAAAATGGATGATACTATCGTGATTGGAAATATCTACGATAACCCAGATTTAATCAAGGAGGAATAGCCATGCCAATAAGCGAAGTTATGAACCAAGAAGACAGCAACCTACTGGCGGAATGTATGAAGGAAGCCATGAAAGTGGAATTCCTGGACACCAGCGAAGAGATAAAGTTATGGGCTTATTCCCTGTATAATGCGAAAATATGGGGGAGGAGTGTAAAGTAATAAACAGGAAATTATTAACTTTGTGCTACATGTCAAGTGGCATGTAGCTAATCAGACGAAAAGACATGAAGTTATCAGTAAAACAGGAGAATTTTTGTAACTACTATATTGAGTGCGGAAACGCATCCGAGGCTTATCGTCGTGCATATTCTTGCTCTAATATGAAAGATGAATCAATAAATGTTAAGGCTGTCGAATTGTTAAACAACGGTAAGATTACGGTAAGGGTAAAAGAGCTTCAAGAAGAACTAAAGAAGAAATCAGACATTACAAAAGAAGAGGTCTTAAATATGCTTAAAAGCTTTATGTATGCTGACATACGTAATTTCCTTACCATAAAAAACGGCAATGTTATTTTCAAAGATAGCGAAGATTGGACTGACGAAATGGCAATGCAAGTCGAAAGCGTGAAACAGGGGAAAGAAGGGATTGAAATAAAGCTGAATGGGCGGGCATGGACTATCCAAAGGATATGTAAAATGCTTGGTTTTGATTCTCCGCAAGACGTCAATGTAAACATGATATCTCCTATGACCAAAGAAGAAGCCAAACGAATAATAGAAGACTTATGACAGGGGAAGGATATGATTACATACGGGCGTTTTGCTTATCAGGGACGTTAAACTATACGAGATACTTCTTTAAAGCAAGATTTGGTCGCAAATTTGTAGTAAACGACCATCATGTAAAGATATGCCAGGCTCTTGATGATGTGATTGACGGAAAGATAAAGAAACTGATTATAAACATAGCTCCGAGGTATTCCAAGACAGAATTAGTGGTTAAGAACTTCATATCTTATGGTCTTGCAATCAATCCATCTGCTAAATTTCTTCATTTATCTTATTCGGATGATCTGGCCAATGATAATTCAGAAGAGGTAAGAGATATAGTTAAGTCGGGAGAGTATAAGCGTGTGTTCCCTTATGTAGACATAAAGAAAACAAGTGATGCAAAAAAAAAGTGGTACACAACAGAAGGCGGAGGAATGTACGCTACGGCTGCCGGAGGACAAGTCACAGGTTTTGGTGCTGGTGCTGTTGATGATGAAAACGATCTATCCAAAGCATTAGAAGAGTTTAAACCGTCGTCCAAATTTGCAGGTGCATTGATTATTGATGATCCGGTTAAGCCTGAAGATGCAATATCAGACACTCCAAGAGAAAAGGTAAACCAAAGGTTTGAAACAACTATAAGGAACCGTGTAAACTCACGGAATACCCCTATTATAATCATTATGCAAAGATTACATGAGCATGATCTTTGCGGATATTTGATGGAAACCGAACCGGGAGAATGGACAGTTTTGTCTCTTCCGGCAATAGTGTATGGGGACGGTAAGGAAAAAGCTTTATGGGAATTTAAACACACCCTTGAAGAGCTGCACAGGATGCAGAGAGTAAACAGCTATGTATTTGAAACCCAATATATGCAGAATCCAACTCCTATGGAGGGGTTAATGTATGGTAAATTTAAGACTTATGAGACTATTCCAATAACCAATAGAGCAATAAGGAAAAACTATACAGACACAGCCGACACAGGAAGCGACTATTTATGCTCTATCGATTACATCGATACGGAGATAGGGAATTTCATTCTTGATGTCCTTTTTACACAAAAGGAGATGGAATTTACCGAGCCGGAAACAGCTAAGATGCTTACTAAAGACCAAATATCCAAAGCAAATATAGAAAGCAATAATGGAGGAAGGGGATTTGCCCGGAATGTAGAGAAACAGATGCGGATGATTGGCAACCCCAAGACCCAAGTAAGTTGGTTTCATCAGTCAAAAAACAAAGAGGTTCGGATCTTTACCAGGTCTTCCGAGGTGATGAATCTTACTTATTTTCCTGCTGATTGGGAAAGGAGGTGGCCGGAGTTTGCGTCTCAACTGAAAACATACAGGAAGAAGGGAAAAAACGCTCACGATGACGCATGCGACGCTCTTACAGGAACTGTGGAGATGAGAGGTGAGATAGATGTTCTGTACTATAAGAAAGAGGCAATAGGGGTAAATAATCAGATATTTGTTGAAATACACCCCAATATAAACGGATTGTTTATATTGGTTTCTTATTGCGTTGCTGGCGGAAAGATATTCATGATTGATTGCTTGTTTTCCGATTCGTTAATATCTGTTGACCGACTTATTAATAAAACAGACGGGAATGTACAAATGGAGATTCCTGTAGAGATGAAACATTACGCAGACGATTATAGGAAGCTTATCGACCATGATTTGTGGGTAAGAGAAGAATCAACAGACAAGAAAACTATGATTGAATCGTATAAATCGATTATTAAAACTATCCGTTTCCCTGAATCAAATGATTCATTTTCTGCTTTAATCGCCAATATGTCTGATTATGATGGAATTAATAGTTTTGAGGCTATGTATGTATTATCTTGTGTCTGTGCTCGTGTAAAATCTTCGAATATAGTATAATAGCATAAAATAATTATCTATTTTTATTTGGACTAAATAGAAATAATTTCTATATTTGCGGTGAGGATAACAATCCCTTCGTGTGAAGATGCACGGAACCTATAATTTTTATACTATCGGATTTTTCGTTAGTGTTTTTGTCCGTAAAGACCTCTTCATTTCGTAGGGAATGGTTATCTCAAATCAGATAATCATTCTTTTTATGTCTAAATTAGGAAATTGGTTTCAAAAAAAGATTAATATATCTGTTCCCTCCATGAGAGAGACAGTAAAGGCTATTGAAAAGGATTCTAATGGGAATTTCTGGTATCTTACCAATTTCTTCTCACCATCTGGTAAAATCAAAAATGATTATGATCTAACCTTGGATCAGGATAAAGCTGATTCTCTTCTTGTATGTACCCCGTTTTCTACTGTTATAAATAAAGTCGGTTCTCTCTTTGCAAATGGGAGAATATATGTTACAGACAAGGATGGAAACGAGAAAGAGGGGTATAATGATATTAGAGAATTGCTTTCACGTCCTAACCCACTTCAAACAAGAGCTGGATTTTTTAAAGAGATTGAGATGTCTCTTAAGCTTTTCGGATATTGTCCCATTTTCACTGTAAGAGCAACAAAAAAATCATTGCCGCTCGCAATGTATGTCATGCCTGCGCAGATATTTCACATGGTTTCTTCCGGTAAACTATTCCGCCAGTATGATATAAAGGATATTGTTTCTAGCGTATACTTGGAGTGGAATGGTTTGCAGGAAGAATTATCCGATGAAGACTACTTTGTAATTTACGATAGCTCTGCAAATGTTAATGGTTCCAATCAGGATATAGAATTCTCTTCGGTTACAGACTCCCTTTCTATGCCAGTTAATAACTGGATTGCAGCAATGACAGCCAGTTATCAGCTAATTGTAAATGGTGGCCCCAAAGGTATTATTTATTCTGATTATACCGATAAGATGGGTAATCAGGCTATGACACCAGGGGAAAAAGAAATCTTGGAATCTAAACTAAAAGAAAAATATGGTATTCTCAATAAATTTCCTATCCTGACATCAAAAATAAAGCTTGGTTGGATTCCTTTGAATTATGATGCGTCCCAGCTTAAACTTCACGAAGAGGATGAACGGTGTAGTAGAAAGATATGTAATGCAATAGGTATTGACTATAGTTTATTTGATGAATCTAAATATGACAACAAAAGCATAGCGGAAAAGTCCGCTTACCAAGGTCTTATTATTCCTGATTCAGAGAAAGTAACGGAGGCTTTGACAGAGGCTATTTGCCCCAAAGGTGTTTTTATAAAGTTGGATTATACTCATATCGATTGCCTTCAACAAGATAAATCGGCCTCTTCTTCTGCATTTCAGAAAATGGCATCTTCTTTAATTCAATTAGTTGAAAAAGGTCAAATAACTCTTGATGAATCCAGGAATGAGCTGGCAAAGTTTATAGATATCGATCCTGATAATCCAAAAGGCGAATTAAAAACTAATAACTCTATTGAAAATGGACAAAACTAATAAATATAGCGGAAGAATGGGGATGCAGTATAAGACATTCTCTATTTATGCAAAAGAAGTAAATTACGACAATGAAAGCCGTACTATCAGCGGCTACGCTGCAGTCTTTGGCAATAAAGATAAAGCCGGTGATGTCTTGATTAAAGGGTGTTTCTCAAAGAGTATTCAAGACAGAGGTCCGGAAAGTTCTGCTAATGACAAAATAATTATGTTATGGATGCATAACATGAATGAGCCTATAGGTCGGATTACAGTATTAAATGAAGATGAAAAAGGACTTTATTTCGAAGCAATAATAGATGAAGTTCCGAGAGGAGAACAGGCCATAAAACAACTCGAATCCGGAACTTTGAACCAGTTCTCAATCGGATATCAGTATGTATGGGAGAATTGCGAATACGATGCGGAAAAAGACGCTTTCATAGTGAAAGAGGTAAAGCTTTATGAAATATCAGTAGTCTCTATCGGTTGTAATGGAGAAACAGAATATTTGGGGCTAAAATCCATAGAGGATGCCGAAAAAGCTTATGAAGAATTAAATACCGAAATATCTGAAGTGTGTTCAGGAATGCCTGCATCCAAACAGCAAAAGATACAAAGAATTATATCAAAAGCAATGTCACTTGCGTCATTCAGGCCGGAGATTCGGAAAGAATCTACACCTGAAGGAGAGGAAGCCGACATGCACGGCAATAAGGTAAAATCAATGTTCAAAAATTTAAAATTAAAGTAAGTATGGGAAAAGAAGTGAAAAAGGTTGAGTTTAAGGATTTCCTTGATACTAAAGGATTGTCCGAAGACGAATCTAAGGTTTTTGAAGTGTTTTCCAAGGGGCTGGATGGCTACATGGAGGCTCTTTTCGCCCAGTTTATTAAAGACGAGATTGATTCTAAGTCTATGAAAGAATCAATTGATAATGCAACGAAGTCTATCGAGGAGCTGAAGAAAGAAGTCAACGGGTTTGCAGATAGTGAATCTATCAATGAACGCTTGAAATCATTTGAAGAAACAATCGTCCGGATCAAAGCTGCGACCGAAAAAACAAAGGGAGGAACATATAAATTAAAATCTATTGAAGATCAATTGCGGGAGCAGCTGAAAGCGTATATTACCGAAAATAATAACGGTTGTTCTACGGTTGATTTGAAATCGGCATGTAAAGCATCTCCCGGTAACAAACTAGAGCTGAATCTTGTTGTAAATACGAAAGATGCTGCAGTTATATCTTCCGGTTTTTTGGCTCCTCATTACGGTGTTGAAATTGACCCGAATTTATCTGTAAATCCAAGGTCTCAAACTGTTATCCGTAATTATGCGAGTGTTTCTGGTACAAATAGTAGATCACTTATTTATGCAGAATATGTAAGTAAGGATGGTGATGCTGCATGGGTTCCTGAAGGGGGATTAAAACCGTTGATGGACGCAACTCTTGCGGAAAAGACTGTTACGGCTGCCAAAGTTGCAATTGCTGCTAAATTCACAGAAGAAACGCTTTCTGATTTCCCAAGCTTTGTGAATGAAGTGCAAACAGAAATGGTGAACAAGCTTGGTATAAAAGAAGAACAGGGGATCTTGTCAGGAACTGGAACGTCTGGTGAAATCAAAGGTGTAGCCGCAGATATGCCGGCCTTCTCTTTGACAAATTTCTATATTGACAGAGCTAATATGTTTGACGCTCTTGTGGCAGCTTATTCGCAAATCGTTTCCACCAGCGAAATGGCTTATCGTCCAAACTTAGTGCTGATGAACCCTCTCGATTATGCTTCAATGCAATTAACGAAAGACGCCAATGGACAGTATTTGCGCCCATTCCGGTACAATGACGAACTAATCCAAGGATTAAGAGTTGAGACTACTACTGCAGTAGCGCAAGGAGATTTCATCATGGGAGATTTCTCTTATTTGAATATCCGTGACTTGTGGGCTCTTTCAATCTCTCTAGGCTGGGAAAACGATGATTTCAGAAAGAATATCGTGACGGTGATTGCTGAAAAGAGGCTGATGTGCTACATCAAATCGCAATATAAGACAGCATTTGTCAAGGACAAATTCAATACAGTTATTGAAGGTATCACTAGATCAATTGATTAAAGTATGGGAAAAGAATACAATATGAATTTGACAAAACGCTACAAGGTAACGTTTATCAAAGATGGTACAATGTATAAAAGTGGAGAGGAAGTTATGGTAGGTATGCCTCTTGCCAGCAAGTTTTATGCAGAAGGTAAAATTGAAGCGACTAGCGAATTGGTTAATGATGCCAAGGCTTTAGGATGCGAAGAACTTTTCACCAAACGTAAAAAGACTAATTCATGATTATTGACGGCTCATATTTTACAGGATTGCTAAGTCTCGGTATAATCTGGGATATAGACGATGATTCAATCACAAGAAAAGCAGAACGGGATAATCTCCAATCGTATATCGATTTATACGAGAGAGGGTTCCTCCGAATGGTCTTGGGAAAAAGTATGAGCCGTGAATTCATAGAATATCTTCTATCAGGCAAAAATGATATCGATAAATGGGAAAGGTTGAAAGAAAAGCTTTCCAGTAAAGGGTATAGCCCAATCGCTAATTATGTGTATTTTCACTATGTTAGACGGTGTGGGGTAGTACAAACTCCGGTAGGGACTGTATATGCCTCTGATGATAAAAAGGCGGATCCAAATCCTCTTTTGATTTCTGCTTGGAATAATATGGTGCAGATGAATGAAGATTTGTATGATTTCCTGGAATCAAATAAGGAATATAACGGCTTTGTTTTTAACACAACCATGCTTGAATTCATAAATGGACTGGGAATATGAAATCAATAAATGACATATTCAGAGATATTGTAGATAATACTGCTAAAATATATGGTAGTAATGTTTCCTATATGTTTGGAGATTGGGAATATATTGCCGGTCAGTTAACAGAATGGAGCCAGTCACAAGAAACGAGTAAACTGAAGTTTCCTATAATATGCCTGTATTCCCCATATATTGAGGATCGTACATCTAAGGTCCCAAACGCCAGTCTTGAGTTTATTATCATGGTAGATACTCGGAAGGAGTATCTTAATGAGGAAAGGGAAAGAGTGTCGTTTGTCAATGTTCTCCGGCCTGTTTATGATGCTTTCATAAAAAGCATACTTGCATCGCCGGACATTGTTAATGAATATAACGGTGTAATTCCTCATTTATACACGGAAAACTACCGATATGGCAGAAAAGGAGTGGAAGCTGACGGTAAACCATTTAGAGATTTCATCGACGCTATTGAGATAAAGAATTTAAATATTAAAATTAAAAATATTAAGTGCTATGGCAATAGATTTTAGAGAATGTGCCGGTGTAGCTCAATTTAATACCGGTACTTCAAAATGTTTGCTTGATCCTGGAAAGGTAAAGGCTATTATCCTGACAATGCACGGGTACAAACTTCCGGAAAATGCAACTGCAGAACTGTTGGAAGCCGCTTGTCACGATGACAGACCTAATCGAATCTTCCCGATCAAAACTATTATTGAATATGCTCCGTCTGGTGGCGAAGCAAACAAGAATGCTACTGGATATGGTCCTACTAAAATTACTTCCTATTCTGCAAAGGATGATGTCTGGACTGTAGACGAATACGATGCAAGTTTGAAAGCAAACCTTATGGCTGCCAAAGGCGTCGCTTTTGATGCGTACTTTGTAGACGATAACAATGTTGTGTACGGCATGAATGATGGAACCGGCATTCTTGCAGGTATTCCTCTTTCCGGTGTTTATCCGGGTGGACAAGACTGGGATTCATCCGGTACGGAAGCCAACCTTACCGTAGGTACGATGTTCAAGGACTACGAAAAATACGTAAAAAATGCCGATTATAAGGTATATAAGTTTGATGTGGTGGAAGCCTTGAAAGGACTTGTGTATGTTGAACTCGTAAAACTCGACACTGGAGAAAACAATTATAAACTAAGAGAGCATTTTGGTGGCCTTGATGTTACCTCTTTCTTCGGTGCGGCATTGGCTGAAGGTGCAACAACTTGTTTTGACGGTAGCGTATCTGCTGTTAAATACGAAAATGGAAATCTGGTTATCACGGCAACCGGTACTCCTTCCTTGAAGTCTCCGAAGGTTCTGCAAGAGAATGGTGTTGTCGGCATTGAACAATGGGTATCATGAAAGTCGAGGGAATCAATTTCGTAGACGAAGAAGTGCGGAAAATGAAGAAAAAAGAGTTTATTGCTAAACATAAAGTCCTTTTTTCTGACCGGACTGAAGTTGAAAAAGAAAATATCCTCTCTGATATCTACGATAGGATTGTAGGCGTCAGGTCTCCTTTAGAGGATACTATTTAAAGTGGTTTGTTTTCAGGAAGGGGGAGGGCATTTGCCTTCCCTTTTCTCTTATAATTTGCGTATGGCTACAATAAAAGAAGCATTGGATAATGTGACAGCTTTTGTTAATGGGTTTGAAGGAGAGATTCAAAATACCATGGATTCAAACAAATCTCTTGTTAGAGAATTTGTGACAGAGCAGTTGTATTCAGGTGTAAATGGGAATGATAAACCATTGCGACCGACTTATTTGAATGACCCTTGGTTTGCTACTGATGAAGCCGGGAAGTGGAAGAACAATGCAAAGGGGTACGCTAAGATGAAGAAGAGGATAACAAGCCCGACCCCTTCTTTTCAAGGTTATCCGGCCAGGGATATTTATACTCCCAACCTCATTATAACAGGGGAATTCTATGATTCTATACGTGTCTCTTCGTCCTCAAAGGGATTGAAGATAGAAACGAGAGGAAGCGATATAGGACCGGATATAGAAAGGAAGTATGGAAGTGCTATATTGGGAGTAGGAGGGAAGTCCCGTGAATACTTCCTCAAATATGTACTTAACCCGGCTCTCAAAAATTACTTTTCAAAATTTGGCGTATTATGAGTTGTTGGTGTCAAGGTAATAAACGGCTTGCTTCTGTAGAGAAAATGCGGGAAATCGCAAAGAAGGCGGCTAAAATGGAGAAATCTGTGTATATTCTATTCAGAAAAGAGGATGGCAGTATTTGGTATGCAAAAGAGGGAGAAGATTACAAAGGCGTTTTCGTCGAATATATATATCCGTAATACGAAGAATAGAATAATATTTAGGGTGCATGGTTAGAAAAATTACGGGGGTTATACAAAAGTCATAGGAAAAATAGAACAATAAAATACCGTCGAGAAAAAAATAAAATAATTGTTTGCCAAATAATAAAAACTTGCTATATTTGTAGTGCGATACAGCTTGGGGAAGCGCATATAAGATACTAAGTATTTCCATAGAGTTGGGAATATATAAACGGTGCCGAAAGATCCTCAAGCGTTCGGCACTGTTTTTTTATATTCCTGTGTGTGAAAGGGCACACTACGAAAATTGTATGAATGATATTCAGATTTTCAAAAATGAAGCTTTCGGTGAAGTTCGTGTAGCCGGAACAAGTGAAGAACCATTATTCTGCTTGGCAGATGTTTGTAAAGTACTTGAGTTAGGAAATCCCAGTCAAGTAAAAACAAGACTTTGTGGTGAGGTCATTACTAATGAGGTCATCCCGGACTCTCTTGGTAGACCACAAGAAATGATTTTTATTAATGAAGACGGTTTGTATGATGTAATACTTGATAGTCGTAAGCCACAAGCTAAAACTTTTCGTAAATGGGTAACTAGTGAAATCCTTCCTTCTATCCGGAAGCATGGCATATACGCTACTGATAATGTTATAGATCAAATCTTAAACAACCCGGATTTTGGTATTGAGATTCTTACTAAACTAAAAGAAGAACGATCGGCACGCATTGAAGCAGAGAAACAGGTAGCAGTACTAACTCATGTCAATAAGACCTATACATGTACGGAGGTTGCGAAAGAGATAGGGCTTAAATCAGCAATTGAACTTAATAACCGTTTAAAAGAACTTGGCGTACAATACAAAGTTAATCAGACGTGGGTACCATACACTAAATACTCTACGCTTGGTTGGTTTGATATAAAGCAAGAGGTTGCTGACAACGGACATATTATCTACCATAGAAAAATTACCGGAATTGGTAGGCAAGGGATCATCAATCTGTTGGCATTGTAATTAATCAAAGAAAGGGCAGCCCTGAAGCTACCCTTTCCCGCTGATTGGCGTCAACTAATGTGCCGGACCGAAGCCCCCTAACACAACTCTATTTCTTGTTTATCAAATCCAGCATCATCCTGTTTGTCTCGACAGCGAGTGCGGACATCAAGAATCCATCCTTGCACATCTCATGTACTTGACCGAATATCCGCTTTAGATTCGATTCCATGGTTTCTTTCGGGTTGTACGCAACTTCTTCCTTTCCGTAGGGTATCAATCCACCGTAAGTGTTTCCGTGCTTCTTGCGACCGCTGGCGAGCGTTTCTTGCAATGTCTTGTTGAACTCCTTCACCTGCTTTTTGACGATGCGCTCTGCGTACTTGGTGCAACGCTCGGATCGGAGCTTCTCTTCCATTTCGTTGAAGGCGTTGATGTAGGCTTCCTTGAACTGGGCGGCTACCTTTCCGGTGAAACCCATGGCGAGGAAGGTGAAGCCGTCACGGGTCATGTAGTACATGGGGAGTTCTTTCTTTACATTATTGCATAACTCATTGATATACAAACAGGGCGCAAAATTGCGCTCTGTGAAATTGGCACTACACTCCAATCCTCTAATCGCTTTCAGTACATCTTTGTGTGCCTTCCTAAAGTAATCCGCAACCACCAAAGAAGAGGTCACGGCTTGACCGTTTTTCGCTTCTACCAAATCAATCCTATCGGTAGACCATAATTCCAAACTTCTTGTTTCCATAATGATTTTATTTAATGTGTTGATACTATCGTGTCGCTCTTGCTTAGCACATGAAAAACCTGTCGTTATCATCACCGAACATCTTATATCCGGCAAGAAGGCATAATACAATGATTGTAATTTCTGGCATATTCGTATATTTTAATGGTTAATCTCCTACGTAATGAGCACCGTATCTTCCAGTACTAGCCGTATAGTAAGCCGATGTCGGTATGCTCTTATTATTGTACCCCTTATCCATTGTGGCCTTAGCAGTGTTGCTCATAGCTTCATGTCTTTCCGCCAAGAACTGATCCGTTCTAGCCTTCACCGCTTCCGGTGAGCAGTATTCTTGCAATTTCGCAAGATTCCAAGCTGATTTCAGACATTCGGAGAACGTTCTTTCGTTGCCGGCACGTTTGTAAGAGCGCCAAGCGGATTTCATTATTTGGGATAAGTTGTAGCGTTTCATATATCTTTAGCTATATCTAAATTATCATGATGCAAATATAGGTATATCTAAATAATACAGCATTGATTTTATGTGTAAAATATGTTAATAGTTAATCTTTGTCTAAATTTTGTATGGTGTTTATATTAGAAATAACTAAATAATTGTATTTTTGCACTCAAATAATAAAATTTAGGTATATGTTAAGAGTTAAAGAAATATGCAAGCAAAAGGGCATTAGCCAAGCGGAACTTGCGAAGAAAATGGGCGTTTCTGCATCTGCTTTAAATCAGAGCATAGTTGGTAATCCTAGTTTAGACAAATTAAAGGATATAGCGAATGCACTTGAAGTTACTATTTCAGAGTTAGTAGGTGATCAAAAAGAGGAAGAAAACGCTATAATCTGCCCCAAATGCGGTTCTAAATTCAAATTAATCGAGTAAAATTTGCTTATTTGTGTGTTTCTGTGTTAATTTGTTGCATTGTATAACATAAAACACACAGTCATGGAAGGTATCACACTATTTGTATCTATCGTAATCATCGTATTCGGAATATTACAAATTATTCTATTTTTCAAGTTATGGGGAATGACCAATGATGTGAAGAAGATAAGGAAAGCAATTTCTCCGAATAAATCAGAAGATTCAATCAATATTAATGAAACATCCGTAACTCCTTCTGATATAGAAATAATTGATAATTTTGGTTCAATAACCAAACAGAAACCTACAATGTAGTATCAGTTCTAATTATAATATTCGCCCCGCCAAATAGTGGGGCTTTTTATTTAATGCTAGAAAAATCACCTAAAACCAAAGAAAGGTAAGGAAATATTTGCATTTGTGTGCATTTGTATGTTATTTTGCCTCCGTACAACCATAATACACACAAAATATGAATAGAATATTTCTAATATTTGCCTTGCTGTTTCTTATTGGATGCAGTGAAGGAAGTGATCCTGTTCCAGAGCAAAATAATGAGGAAAACACGGAACCTAATGATAATAAAGAGTTTTTAATCAATGGTCTAAGTTGTAGTGTTTATTTCGATGAAGAAGGCTATAGCGTAAAAGTTAGTAAAGATAATAAATTCCTTTTTGAAGCGTCCGAAGAAATAGGAAAAGGAAGCAGGCAATATATAGATTTAGGAGAGGGGCGTTTAAGAAAGATAGATGTTAGTAATATTCTTATTATAAACGCATTGCAATATGAAAATACATACTATTTATTGTTAGATTTAAAAGAGGATGATGTTGTAGAATATTGGGGCATTAGAAAGCTATATGTAATGAAGGATGGCCAATTGAATAAGAAAACGTTAGATTCAAGGTCATTTTTGCCAACTGTAATGAATTTATGGTTTGAAAATAGTGTACATTTATTTGTTCCACCATATGTTTATCTGGAAGCAGTAAGAACTTCTTATGTACTTGATTACAAGTTAGAATTTATAAGCAAGAATTGCCCTATAGGATCAAAAGCATTAGATCTGACACATGCTATTGAGTGCAAAGAACATATACTTTCTTTTTATGACATACAAGCAGATAATAAATTGTGGTCATACAAAATAGAACTCGAAAATAAGAACTTCTCCATAGATAGTTGGGAGGCTTCCTATTCCCCGAATAATACCATTCTTGTTACTATAAATATCACGTATATAACAGAAGAAAAAGAGGTCTTAAATTTTGAATTAGACAAGAACACGGGAGAACTTGTTTAACAAACCGCATAAAATCATGTTTTATGAGTAAGTTTTTTTATATCATTTTCTTACTATTTTTAGTAGGATGCAGCGAAAATACTAGTACAGACTTAAAAGAGGGAGAAGACCCTAATCTTGGTACGGAAGTATATTCTGCACATTGTAAATCATTTGACAATAAATACGCTGCTTCTTTTTTATCTGAAAAGATAGTCGTGGCTCTTATAAATGGGGAAAGTTCATTTACTATTAATGATATAATATGGGAAAGAAGCCTTGAAAAGCTAGATGATGAAGAGCTAGGATATGGGGAGCATAAGGCGTATACTTTAGTGGATCTTAATTTCTTTAGAAATACCTATAACCTGTTTACCTTATATAGAGCAGCAAAGACACAATATCTGTTTTTTTACGATGAAAAAGGCAAGGTGTTGAACCAACCCAATAAAACTCCCATTACTAATATTAAAACAAACTGTCCATGGGATAAAGATTGTATGATATTAGGTATAGATCAGACCGAAGAAGATACCTATTATGTGTATGACTATAAAGGGACGGAAAAGGAAATTCTTAAATATAAAGGGAAGTATAATATTTTAGGAATGTCGTGGGAGAGTATCGAGGATAATAGATATTTTTCTTGCTCAAATAATGCGATTTGCCTTATTTCATTCCAAGATAAAGAAATAAAAATAGACAGTGAAATCAATCTTCCCGATTATATAACAAAACTTTATCCTAATGAAGAAAATATTCCCCAAATAAACAAAGTTGTGGATTATGAAGTAAATAAAGAGAGGTGTAAAGTAGAATTGGAAGTTATTTTGTTTAATAGTCAAAAAGAAATTGTAACAATAATATTGAACTCTAACACAGGCGACATCATCGCCCCTAACCAAATAACACAATAGAATCATGAAAAAAGAAAACATTCAAAATGGAATTGCCATTCAGTCCGGCAAAACCACAGACAGCATGGAAAAACTGACAAAATTATGTGAGCAAGAAGCTGAAAAGATGTTGTCAACTATCGAAATTCCTGAAAACGAAATTGTTTCCGTTCCTTTTTGGGTTCAAGAGCCCGGATTCCCCGAACTTATCTGTGTGGGAAAATTCAAAAGGGATGAAAGCGGAAAGGTTGTTTACGAATTAGATTTTTCGGAGTCAACATTGTAACCCATTCCCGCCCTTCGCAAGAGGGGCGGTTTTTGTTTCTAATATTATCTTAAATAAATTCGCTAAATGTGCGAATTTGAAAATAAAATGCTATATTTGTAGCATCAATAAACAGCTATGAATGTAGAATTTGAAAAAGATTATTTAGCAGACCTATACGAAAAAGGTAAAACGACCGATAAAAAACATCGGTTTCAACCTAATATAGTAAAGGGATATTTAAAGTGCGTGAAGGTCTTGATGAGTATCTCCAGAATGGAGGATTTATTTACTTTCCAATCTTTAAATTATGAGAAATTGAAAGGTGATAAAAAGGGGATTTCTTCTTTGCGTATAAACGACCAATATCGTTTGGAATTTAGGGAAATACCTAGTCAAAGCGATCAATCAATAATAGAAATTTGTTCAATAGTGGATATAACGAATCATTATAAATAAGGATATGGGAAAATTAGCAAACAATTTACAATCGTTCATTCCGTACCATCCCGGAGAGTTGGTAAAAGATGAGCTGGAATACCGATCTATAAAGCAGAAAGATTTTGCCGAGAAGTTCAGTATTTCGTATAGTGTGCTGAATGAGGTTCTAAATGGGAAAAGATCCATAACTTCAGAATTTGCATTAGTCCTAGAAGCTGCTTTGGGGATTAAGGCGGATGTTTTGGTTAGGATGCAGACAGATTATAATTTGGATATGGCTAGAAGTAGCGATAAGATGAAGGAAAAGCTTAATAATATAAGAAAAATTGCGGCAGCATTATAATTTCGAGGGAGCCCCTGACATTGTTTAATAAAAATAAAGCGGAGTAACCTCCGCTTTTCTTTTGTCGTTTTATCTTATCTTTATTGATTCTAAATAGCTTGTAAAATTCGCCAATTCTTTTTATATTTGTGCGGAAACTGTGTCAAGTGGCATGGTACTTAATTCGCACGTTATATGGCTAATGAATTAAAAATTACCGATGTAGTCGATCAGAAGGCAATCACCCAGTTACAGAATCTTAAAAAAGAGATTGACGAATCCTACAATTCCTACAAAAATTTCATTGAATTATTAGCTAAAGGTATGCAGGATAAACCTGCGTCATTTCAGGATTTATCCAATAAGTCAGCTAATTATAACAAAGTCTTGAATGAGCTTATTTCTACCCAAAATAAGCTGGCTGATTTACAGAAAGAGCATGAAACTCTTCTTCAAAGAATAACCCAACAAACCAAAGAGAATGTCGCTCAAATATTGGCTGAAGCAAGGGCTAACGACCTTAATGCTGCAGCTGAATTAAAGGCTCAAAAAGCTAAAACCGAGGAATTAAAACAGCAAAAGCTAATAAATCAGGAAAGTCGAAATCAAAAAGTAACCGAAGAGCAAATTGCGAAAGCTCTTAGCGAAAAAGCAAAGAGCGCCAGACAAGCTGCAGAGCAAAATAGAATATTAAGAAAGGCTGTTAAAGATGTTGATTTGACAGAGCAGGACGCTATTCGGACAATTGAAAAATATAATAAGAAGATAGAGGAAAACGAAGAAATTCAAGATAGGGTTTCGGATAAGATGACTCTTAGAAAAAGAGGTATTGGTGATTATTATAATAGTATAATCAATGCTTTAAATTTGAATAAGGGATTTGGCAGCTCTTTAACTGATTTAGCATCTGATAGTGACGGGATTGCCGGGTTTATGGATAATATTAAGAAAAATTCATTAGCTCTAGGATCTACAATAAAAACTTTATTTACCAATCCTGCTTTTCTTTCGATTGCGGGAGCCGCTGGAGTTGGAACATTGTTTAAATTCTGGTATGATTATAATAGTGGAATAGTAGAAGCTACAAGATTAACGGCTCAATTTACAGGAAAATCAGGAGATGACCTCAAAGTGTATCGTAGCGAGGTTCAGACATTGGCTGATTATTATGGAAAGGATTTTAAGGAGACCTTAATGGCTGTAAATTCTGTATCAGAACAATTTGGTATAACTTCCGAGGCAGCCTTACAAATAGTGAAGGACGGTTTTATAGCCGGAGCAGATGCAAATGGTCAGTTTTTGGATAATCTAAAAGAATATCCGGCATATTTTAAAGAAGCTGGAATATCAGCCGATCAGTTTGTTGCGATCATTGCAGAAACTAATAAACAGGGTATATTCTCCGACAAAGGTATAGATACAATAAAAGAAGGAAATATACGTCTCCGAGAAATGACAAAAGCTACAGCAAGTGCTTTGGATGGGATCGGAATAAGTTCTAAGAAGGTTCAAGAAGAATTAAGCAAAGGTTCTCTTACTACCTTTGATGTCATGCAAATGGTTTCTGAAAAATTGAACGAACTACCAGAAAGCAGTGCTGTTGTAGGTACTGCTATTGCAGATATATTCGGTGGTCCCGGAGAAGATGCCGGATTGAAGTATATTAAAACTTTGAAGGATATTTCTTCTAACTTGGATGAAGTTAAGGATAAGGTTGGTGATTTAGGGAAATATGAAGAGGATTTATTAGACAGTCAAACCAGACTTTCTAAAGAAATTGCATTATTATTTGATAAAACAGGAGGAGCATTTGAAGGAATGACCTCTAAGGTCAAAATATTTATAAATGATGTTTTAGCCGATTTAATTAGCGATGTTAGAAGTTTGTTCGATACGATAGAAGATATCTCAAATAGAGACGAAGCTGCCGCAAAACAACTCGGAGAAGCTGTTGGGGCTGATATGGTAGAAAGTAGATATGCTAACATAGAAAAAGCTCAAGAGAAATATATAAAGCAGGGTATGGATAAAAATAAAGCTTTGGAAAAAGCAAGGCAGGATCAATTGAAAATTCTTAATTTATCATTGTATCAAGAGGAAGAGTATTACCAAAAGACCGTAGATGCGAATAAGAAATACAATAAAGAAATGGAGGATGCTTCATTTCTCCGACAAGGTTTAGGATTAGATCGTACCAATAGCCAAATTAATGAAGATATAAAAAAAACATGGGAAGAGCGTATGCGCCAATTGGCGGTTATTGAATCTTTAAAAAAACAGATAAACGATATAACAAATTATGTTCCAGCACCCAAAGAAGGTGGAGGAAAGCCATTAACCAAAGAAGAACTAGAAAAACAACAGAGAGAAGCCGAGAAAGCAAGAAAAGAACTGTTACGCATTCAGCAAGAATACCAACAATCAGAATTAGACTTGATGGATGAAGGACTAGGAAGAGAGTTGGCTGCAATTCGTCTTAATTATCGAAAACGGATTGATGCGGTTAAAGGGTATAGTCAAGAAGAAATTAAAACTAGAGAGAACCTGACTATTGCCATGGAAGATGAATTATCTGAAAAGATCTATACGTATAATCAAAATAAAGAGAAAGTCAATTTACAGAATCGTTTGGAGGCTCTTTCTACTAACTCTAAAGATGAATTGGATCAAAGGCTTAGCATCCAATTACAAGTAAACGAAATACTAAGAGATGCAGAGGTAAAAGCCGCAAAAAAATCTGGAGAAGATGTGGAAGCTGTCAACAAGAAATATGATAAAAAAGCCTCTGACATTGCGGTAAAAAATGCTCTTGAAAGAATCGGTCTGATTGAAAAGAATACTAAGAAAGAAACAAATATAGTCCAAAGTTCAGCAGAAGATCAACTCCGTGCTGTCGAATTGCAATATAGAAAAGGAGAAATCAATGAAAAGAAATACCGCCAAAAGACATACGAAATAACCAGAGATTCTATTCTGGCACAATTACAATTGCTTGAAGCCCAATTGAAGGCAGAGTTAGCCGCTCTTGATCCAGCTGATACCAAAGCTGATACCATAAGAGAGAAAATTGAAAAAGTAAAGAAAGAAATTCAAGCATTAAATGGGGAATTGGTAAGCTTGGATTTAGGAAAGGAAGAAAAAGACAGGCAGGACTGGGCGGATAAATTTATCGACGTTATGTCTAACATGAGAGATAAAACAGAGGAATATTTGGGAGAAACTGCCAGTATATTTAGTTCGTTCTATAATGTCATTGGTATATTAACAAAACAATTTGCAGAAACAGGTAATTTTTCTCTTTCCAAATGGTGGGAAGATTTAGATCCTACGGAAAGAGCATCAGTAATATTACAAGCTTATGGTGAACTCTTTAATGGAATAACCTCTATGGTGACTTCTGCCTTTGATGCTCGCATTGAGCAAATAGAAGAAGAGAAGGAAAAGAACGAGGAAGCCGGAGAAGAAGAGATAGAACGTATCGAAAACCTTGTCGAAAGCGGGGTAATAACCAAGGAGGAGGGAGAAGCTAAAAAGAGAGCAGCCGAGCAAGCAACAGCAGATAAAAACAAGGAACTGGAAAAGCAAAAAGCCGAATTGGAGCAAAGGCAGGCCAAGTGGCAAAAGGCTAACTCTATCGTTCAAACCACTATTGCCACCTCTCTAGCAATAATGCAAGCCTTTGCGCAGGCCGGACCTATTGCCGGTGCTGTTCTTGCAGCTGTTATAGCTGCCATGGGAGCCGCCCAAATTGCAATTATTGCCGCTCAACCTGTACCCAAATACGCAAAGGGAACCAAAGACCATCCCGGAGGATTGGCTATTGTCGGTGATGGAGGCAGACAGGAAGTGATTGAAACGGATAACGGAGCTTATATCACTCCATCTGTCCCCACATTGGTAGATATTCCAAAGAGAGCAAGAGTTATCCCTAATTTGGTGGATTATCGCAAGATGTCTTTGCATTCTGACGCTTTGATGCTGGATAGGCAAAGGAGAAGTAACGACGGTGATCCGGTGATTGTCAACGTTAATAACGATTATACGAGATTGGAACGGAAATTTGATGATTTGTACGGAGAAAGTCGAAAGACCAACCGAACATTGAGAAAAATATCAAGAGCGTCTGATATGCGTTCGATTTTAAGAAGACTGTAATAACCAAGAATAAGTAATATGGAAAAGATTACATTAAAGGTGGAATTAGAAAGAGATGATATATCTTGTATATTTAGCCTTTCGGGAAATAAACTGTCTGAAGCATTGTGGGATAAAATGAAAGGCAAGGATTGCGTCGTACATGATGAAGATCTGGGAGAAAAATCTGTAGCCTTAAAAATGCTGTTTAGTTCTATTGTTATAGAAAAATTATTAAAAAAAGAATGTCCAAATATAAAAACAAACAGTTCAAATCTGGCTTCTAGTAAAGGTGGTTTTGCTGAAAGAATAAAGGCTATGGAACAAGAAAGAGAAGGTATGAGAAAGAGGCTATGCCCACCCGATCTAACTAATGATGAACCAATTGTTTATTAACATAACATAATCAACGTGTGAAGGAGAACGTAAAAACTATGCTATACACCGACCTAGACAAAATCCCATTGGATACATTCATAGATGTATTTACCGGAGATAAAAGCAAGCTTATTATCGAAGGGGAACACTCTGAAGAAGAACTTTCTGAACAATCGGAAAAGCTTATCACCGAATACATGGAAATAATCGGAGGAGCCTCTTTTCTATCAGAAATGTCCCAAAGAAACAATATCATCAACCTTCACATAAAAATTGAGTGCATGAAGGGAGTTGAGATCATGATTAAAAACAAGGATTGGGCGGACGCAGCGCATATTCTTTCAGAGTTTGGATTCTCTTATTTCCCTTCCGAACACGATAAGATACGCAAGAAAGCGGCTTCCATCCTTTCTATGAGTAAATATATGCTTGAGCGGATAAATGCCAAGGAAAAGCCGGAAAGTGCCTCAAAAATGGATAAAAACTACTTTGTCCGTGAACGTGTAGCCGTTATGTCTCATTACGGGATGCAGATCCGGAAGAATGAGATCAGCGCAAAGGAATACGCCTTCATGGTAAAGCGTATGTGTGAAGATGTAAAGTCTATGAGTAAATCAATAAAACGTAAATAGTTATGGATGAGGAAATATTTCAGAAAGCTATCGAACTGAAAAATAGTATCTCTTATGTACAGGGGATAATTCGAGAAATGACCAAAAATAATGCCAAAATTGTGATATATAATGGAATTGATAATCATATCCATGTAGATTCTGCATTAACGCCAATATTAAAAAATGCCATGGAAAAAGAATTGGCAAGATTAGATATTGAGTTTAAAAAACTTTAATAATAAACAGATATGTATTTCAGATGCCAGATATTGATAAACGGAATATCCTACGAAGCAACCGACGATCTCAAAAATTGGGATGATTTTGAATTGGCTTACAAAAGGAGTAGCTACGATGGGGTTATCCGGTCTTTTAGTACACAATTTGAGTTTGTCAATCGTTCCTATGACCTTTTGAAGGAGGAGTTTTATAAAAACTACCTTTCCTCTAAAGCCGGTATTGTTTTTTATAAAAGAAACAATAGTTGGAACTGGGACGAAGTTTTCAGGTGTGCACTGGATTTCTCTACTTATTCGGAAGATGGTTCTGTAGTTTCTATTAATGCTATTGATAATACTCTAGCCGCTATTATTAAGGCGAAGAAGAGCATTCAATATGAATATCTGGTAGCTGATCTTCAGACCAGCAATCTAAAGTATGACGGTCTTAAATTTCAGTATGAAGGCAAATATACATTAGGAGGATTATCTTACGAATCGGATGGAGTAGCATACATAAATATTCAAAAGACTTTTGCTTCCACAAGCAGTCCTTACCATTACTCGATACCTTTATACAAACTAGAAAATAGTGAACTCCCAAAATTGGATTCTCCATTGCGTTTTGACGACGTATCTTTCACAGAACTATCAAATTTAAATGAATGTTCTCCATTTATAGAAGCCCTATCTGACATTTACGTTGATATTAATTTTAGGACTGATTACTACGTAACAACATACGCTGGAGGAATTGAAAAAATATTTCTATTGATATTTAAAAAAGATTCTGCAGGGAGCGTTACAGAGATCAAATCTTATGAGAGTGATGGATTTTATAAATATATAAATGACGTCATATCCAATGTTTATTTAGCAAAGGGAGAATCTCTAATTTTTGCAATACGTATATATTTCAGTAGGGATGTTGGTAATAATATCGATATCGCTTTCCCTAATTTTTCATTCAGTATAAATTTTAAATCTAGGATAAACTCTATTGATGTTAACGTAATTTCTCCCAACACCATCCTTTCCAAGCTATTGGATAGCATGACAGAAAACACGATAGACCACGAAGGGGTTATTGATGTAACACTTCCATCATCTGGAGGAATTACTCCAATTGAGTTTAACCGACTATTAGAAAGGACGTATATCATGGCTGCTGAAAGTGCTCGTGGACTTCCTAAAGCTAAAATATACACCTCTTACAAGAAGTTTTGCGAATGGATGGAGGCGGAATTTGGCTATGTGCCGGTTATAAATGAAAACACCGTAACATTTATGCACCGTGATAAGCTGTTTAGTTCAACGGTAGTTAAGGACTTGGGAACAGAAATAAACGACTATGAATTTTCTGTGAACGATTCTTTAATCTATTCCTCTGTGAAAGTTGGGTATGACAAGCAAGATTACGATTCAATTAATGGGCGTGACGAGTTCCGCTTTACCAATGAATTTAGCACAGGCTTAAAACTAACCGACAATACTCTTTCTCTGATAAGCCCGTACCGTGCCGATGCTTACGGGATAGAGTTTCTGGTACAGAAGAGGGGAGAAGATACAACGGATAACGATAGTGACAATGATGTTTTCTTCGTAGAATGTGATGATTCCGTACCGGTAGACCAGCCTTTGCCCTTATACAGACCATATACTGAAGACCAGCTTTCCGGTCTGCTAAGTCCGGACACAATGTTTAACCTCAATTACTCCCCACGCTTCATGTTGGAAGCCAACAAGAAATATATTGGAGCATGTACTAACCTTCTTAAATTCGCGTCTTCCGATGGGAATAGTGATGTTTCTATAGACGGAGTAAAGGAAACGGATGATTTCTCAATCCCTGAAAGATTATTTACGGTATCAGAGGTAGAAATAGAGACAAGTGATATTGGTGTTCCTAATGATTTGGTAGGTTTAATATCATTTGAGAACAAAGGTGAAACTATAACTGGGTATATTAAGCAATTAAAAATAAATATTGGTAAAGAACAGGCGACCAGCTATAGCCTAATTGTGAAAAATGTAGAAACATAAGGTAAAAGAAGGAGCTAAATGTGGCATTATCTTTTATCAATTAATTTTTTGTGATTATTATAATAATTACTATATTTGCGATGAAGTGTCATGCGGCACCTTACCCATTTAAGAACGAAAAGACTGTATGATTAAAATCGGTGACATATGTCCATTGTTCTTTGATCCTATAAAGAACAAATTTCAGCAAGATGTAGACTATATCCAGCGTTTCCACGCAAATGATAGCATCTTGATACAAATCTTTTCAAATGACCCTTCCCATACTGTAAGAGCTTACCTTCATGATTTAATATCTAAGGTACAGACTAGTATTTATCTACTGGAATATGAAATTAATAATAGTACAAAAATGTACTATTATAATATTACGGGTCTGTCAGACTCCGTATATGAAATAGAAGTAGCAGACGCTTCCGGAGATTTTCGAGTTTTGAGTGAGCCGTTTGCGGTTTGCTCTGACAGCCTTTTACTCGAAGAAACATCACTTATTTCGTATTCTCATAAAGATAATAATTCTCCATTTGATAATATTTTTTGGATTGATGATGAACAGCAGATATTCAATTTCAGACTAGAAGCCGGATTTAAACCTGCAGGATATTCCCCACAGGTTGAAAATGAACAATTCCGAAACCAAAAGCAGGAAATTATAGAACTATATTCTATTCCATACGACACGTTTTCTTTAACATGTGGAAACGCATCAGGGATTCCGTACTGGTTTGCGCAGTTTATCAATAAAATCCTATGTGTCTCTGATTTCAAGGTTAATGGAAGGGGATATGTGCGCTCCGGAAATTCCACTCCAGAAATATCTCCTATTTCAGAAGATGGTCAGATGTTTTCCATGTCAATCGCATTAGAGCCAGTTATAAATGATATAACAGGAATAGGGGGAATACCAGGGCGGGCTTCTGCTATAAATTTAGTTGGATTCAATGTAGACAATCCTAAAAATGGTGAGATGCTTCAATATGATGAAGCTAAAGTCGCTTTTATTAATACTAACAAGATTGAGGTATAATGAAGAAGCATATATCCAAAATATTATGGCATGGTAGTGATGTAGATGAGAAAGGTGCTCCTATTTATCCCCCTGCAGTTGTAGATAATCCATCTTCAGAGGAAGATCATTCTCTTGAAGGATTAAACAGGGGAGAGGTGTACATACATGATGAGGATTCTTCACCAAGAATTGTTATTCAAACCAATAAAGGAAATGTAAAAGAAATAGGAGGTTCTTCTTCATTAAGCAAAGACCTCATAGTAACTTCTCCACAAGTGGGTTTTGTCAAGCCGGGGAAAACTCTTCATAAAGGTATGTCTTATGAAGAAATCTTTATTTCAATATTTAGTGGTATAAATAATGCTTCTTTGACAGGACGTATCTCTACTCCAAATGACGTTGAATTTGGGACAGCTAAAGGAGTAATTACTTATACTTCAAATAGAGGAAGTCAAGGGAAAATAACAAAGGCTTATTATGACGGAAACGAAGATAACAAAATAGAGTTCTCTCCTGAATCTAATGGAGTTCAGACAGCTACAAGAACATTAACCGGGCAGTATACTAAAAATGAGACATATACAGCAACGGTTGTATACACAGCAAGTGAAGATGGGACTATACCTGGAATAACTTTAACGGATAGAATTAGTGTAAATGTTCATCGAAAATGGTTTGCAGGAATATGTAATTCAATTCCCGTATCATCTGCCGAAGTGCGTTCCTTGCCATCTAACGGGCTTTATAATGGGAGCGGAACTTACAAATTCTCTGTTGATAAGTGGAAGATGGTTGCTGTATGTATTCCGGCTGATGTGATAAAGGAATTGACATTGACCGCTTACCCAGGGAACTTCATTGAAGATACAGGTATTACTACCGGTCCAGTGGATATTTTCGTAGAAGGAGCCAATGGAAGTTCCGCTATTAATTATAAGATGTGGATCGTTCAAACACCGGGATTGAATGATGCTGATACGTTTACCTTTAAAACAGCATAACGACTATGGTAAAAATAAACGGAAGTAGTTTTGCATTACAATATAAAAGAACAACAGGAAGACCTATTGATTCTACTGCAACTTTCAAAACTTTGGAGGATGCTACATCTTACGCTCGTAATACAGATGCTGAAGAATATTTTCCTTATCCAGGACAGATTATTTCCGTAGAAGTAGACGGAGGAATATATAAATTACTGATAGATACTGAAATTCCAGACACAGATGGAAGAAAGCATTATAAACTATCTCCTATAAATACAGGAGAAGAGTCTGACGGTAAATATATCAGTAAAATAAAAAACGATGAAGCTAAAGGAAATATAACTTTCCTTGCTGGTATTGACGTTAAAACAAAGGCTGTTATTCAAAAAATAATAGCTGAATATGCAACTTTCTCCAAAGAAATTTCATCTGAAGAATATGTCCAGAACTTACTTGGCTGGCTGATAACCCCATCCGGAGATATAGATGCGAAGTCGTTGCGCCTACGTGATTTCCTTGAAGTGCCGGAATTGCGATATAACCGGGTATCAGTTATCACGGGTGAGGAATGGAACGCACCCGGAGGCGGTATAATCGAATCAGTGGACGAAGAGAACAGCATCGTTTACCTGAAGCTTGAACCGGGCGAGGTTGCAGCTGTTGAAGTGGATGATATTTGCAAGGCTAACTTTAACAATGACACAGGCTTTCAGACAACCTATTTCCGGATCACCGAAAAGCTGGATAATGGTTCTTTTAAATACGTTCTCCGCAGCGGATATACTTACCATCCTCAAAAGGCTATGCACTTTGTTTGCTACGGTAACTTCACCAATGCGGAACGCCAGAAGTCGAGCTATTCCACGCAGAATTATATCCGTTTCCTTAAAGGTGTAAACAACTGGGAGATCACAAAGGATATGATTGCCATGCAGTTGGGAGACCTGTCTAACCTGAAACTGTTTGGAATAGATATGACCGGGTATAGTGCATATCTTAACAGAATCTACATGACCGGTACGATCAAACAGATTTCAAACGATGGTGTGACGGAAGTACCGGTTCCGGCTTTCAAAGGTGAATGGAAAGCGGGGATGTATTGGTATTACGACGAAGTAACCCACAACGGAAGCACATGGATTTGCATTGAATCTACGACTACGCAGGAGCCGTCAGATTCTTCTACTGACTGGTTGAAGGTTGTTTCTAAAGGGGAAGATGGGCAAGATGGACAGGATGGAAAAGACGGTAAAGGTGTACGGATTGTCGATGTACTTTATTACCTCTCTACATCCTCTAGCTCCCTTGTTGGTGGATCATGGTTAACAACACCTCCTGCGTGGGTTAACGGAAAATATATGTGGAGCAAGACCAAGGTCACATATACTGATAATACCACTAGTGAAACAAGTCCTGTTTGTATTACCGGTTCTAAAGGTTCTGACGGAACAAATGGAAGTGACGGAGAAGACGGAAGAGGGATATCAAGCATTATTGAACAATACTACCTCTCTACTTCCTCTAATTCCTTAGTTGGTGGCTCTTGGAGCACAACGCCTCCGGCATGGGAAAATGGGAAATATATTTGGACTAGATCAGTAATAACATATACAGACAGCACATCAACAACCACTAACCCTATCTGCTTTACCGGTTCCACGGGTGAAACTGGGATCGGAGTCAAGAGTGTTGCCGAACAATATTACCTGTCTACATCATACAGCACGCCTACCGGTGGATCGTGGCAGACTTCTGTTCCGGCATGGCAAGACGGCAAATACATCTGGACACGTGTAGTTATCACCTACACTGACAATACATATACAGAGACAGATCCGGTATGTGTAACAGGTGGAAAGGGACCAAGCGGAAACGATGGCGTAGGGATAAGTGCCGTTGATGTTTTGTTTTACCTGTCAACCTCTTCTTCATCATTGGAAGGCGGAGCATGGTCTACCACGTCTCCAGCATGGGAGAATGGTAAGTACCTATGGACTAAAACAAAGGTAACTTATACGAATGGTTCGACATGGGAAAGCGATCCGGTTTGCATCACTGGAAGCCAAGGAAAAACAGGGTTACCCGGTGCAATGCTCCGTCCCCGTGGAGTATGGAAAGCCAATACCGAGTATTATAACAATGAGACATTCATAGATACAGTAATCTATGACGGTCAGAACAAACTTTGTAAGATCACGCATACGTCTACAACTTCTTTTGACTCAACGAAGTGGGAAGAGTTCAGCGAGTTCGAGAACATAGCAACAAACGTCCTTCTTGCTCAAAATGCGACAATTGATGTATTAGGAACTTCTGGGATATTCGTGGGGAACCTTGAGAAAACAGAAGGCTGGATGATTACGGGGGGGGCTATCAAGCATAATGTAACAACCGTTGAATTGACAAAAGGAGGTCAAATAGCCCTACCTGAAACCGGTGGAATGACCGTAGGCGGAAAGACTTTCATAGAAGCCGGCAAGATAAAGACGGAGTTTATTGATGTTGAAACTCTTGAAGTAACCCACCTTAAAGGTGCGATTGGGTCATTCGAGAAACTAACAGCAGGTGATGGATCAATAACTTTCGGGGATTCTTCTGAAGGTCCTTCATCCGCTTTAAACATAGATTTTTCAAAAACTTGGTTTGGAGGTGATTTATACCATCAAGGGTATATTGAAGAGTCTGACGGAACCAAAAGAAGTCTTAGGTTCTATTCCTCTGACATCTGGTGCCGTGGCGAATTCGGGCATTACAAGATGACTAAAATAACAGTTTCTGCTAACTACAGTGCTAATTTTTATGTGCATGTATATGGATATGGCACTGATACTTCAGAACATAAATATCCTGAATCAGGTCGACCAATTGACTGTGTTGTTATGGAAGGTAGCGGGGATAGCGTACTACGAATATGCGAATCCGCAATGTATAAAGAAATTACAGTTGTTAATAACTCAAATTATCCCAAAAGGGTAATATACAACCATCCTAATTCTCAAACTTATAGTATTGAAGCTTGGGGATTTAAAACTTTTATCACAGCAGAAATTCAAACAAGTGTTGCTCCATATATTGTGAATAATTTATTTCTTCCAAAATAATCATGAAAATAGACTTTCGAAAAATAGAATTAACCGATCTCGAAGGGAACAAGAGTACCGTCGATGTATCTAAAGCATTCGGAAATGCGATTTATCAAAATACAGGTGATCTTGGAGAATTTAATCTTGCTCAAGATATATACCGGAAAGGAGAAGTTGATATATCCCCTGAACAAGCTAAATCTCTAAAAAAGTATGCGCAGTTATTTACTCGTGTCATTGATCGAATAGCTGTCAGCAATGCTCTATCACAAGAAGAATAAATAAGTTGAAAACAATGGTAGCAAAAGGAACGATCATAAAATTAGCAGTATCTATTGAACTACCTTCGGGCTTGACAATGGATGACATAGATTTCGAATGCAAGTTCTCTGTAACTCTCAATTCCCAGACGATCAAGAAGTCGGAAATGGTACGTAATGATGAGAACAGCTACACTTGTTTCCTTGATACCAACATTATAGGGAGGGGAGAAATTTGGATAGAAACCACGGCTTATCTTCCTGACACTGATTATGAAGGAGGAATAAGACCGGAGGTAGACAAGTCGGCAACCGGAATAAGGATTGTATAATATGGGGTGCATACGGGTTAACATAGAAGCCTCGAAAGGAATAAAGGTGAGCACATTTCCTTTGTCTGGGATAAATGTCTCTGTGAATCCCAGCCGTTCAATTAAAGTGTCGGTAGGGATTGTCTGTGACGTTGGCAAAGATGCTTATTTGAGAGTAGAGCCTGATTACATCTGGCTGATGCCCTCCAATAACTTTGAAGATAACGTAGATGTATTGTCAAATGTGGTATGGACTACAGCAACAAAAGAATAAAATTTTATTGTTTAATTACTTAATGATTTGAATTATGGCAAAGCCTAGTTGGTTAAATTTAAACCCTTCAACTGGAAGCGGAAATGGGACAATTGCAAACAGTGCAAGTGCTCATACAGGTCGTACAGCTAGAACCGGTACGGTGACAATAACGGGTGTCGGAGTATCTACTCCTGCAACTTATAAAGTAACTCAAACTCCTAAATCCGAGTTTGCATCTTTTGATAACGGGGCGGAAATGTCAGCGCCCAAAGCTGCCGGAACCGTCACCGTTGAAGGTAAGACTAATTCTCAAAAGCTGACCTTTGCATGGGCGGATAGCGTATCAGATGTTACCATTCCAGCGAAATATAGTGCGAATGGGACACAGACAGATAATGCGGCTAGCATCACAGGTGATCCAGGTGCTACAGCAGAATTTCCATTCTCCATAGAACTTGAGTTTCCTGCAAATGAAACTATTGAAGAAGTTGTAAGAACATTAAAAGTGACCGCAAACGGTGGTCAGGCTGTACAGATTGCAATCAAACAGGCAGCAGGAGACGCAAAACTATCCGTTTCCCCAACAGAAATTACAATTCCTCAAAACGGTTCAGCTGTTTCCGTTACTGTTACGTCTAACACTTCTTGGACTGCCGCATAATGGATATACTTGTACCTTGGAAGGAAGGAGAAGGAAACATTGTCATTACGCCCGGCCCTAATGGAGCCGCAAGCGTAATGAGCGATGTTGCCAATGAAGGATTGGACAGGCAACAAACTGTCGTGTTCTCGACTACTAAGGGCAATAATCCAGTTTCCGTTTCTACTACGGTATCTCAAGAAGGGAAAAGACAGGCATTTGCAGTGACCGAAGGACGGTTTATACTGTCTGACGGCAGTACGTTTAACGTTATAAAGAGTAAGTTCTATGAGTGATTATAACAGTCAATATTCGGGAGCTAGGATTGAAGAACTATTGGCAATGATACCCAACTTGGCTAAAGCAGACCTCTCCAACGCTATGACGGTTTCTTTGGGAGCAAACGGTTATGCCAAGTTCAATAATGGGCTTTTGATACAGTGGGGGACAAGAGTCGGAGCAACCGGGGGGGCAATTAATCTGTATTTTCCTACCAGTTTCTATAATACTGATTATAACATTTATTTCACTGGAGCAGTAAATAATACAGGTGAATCTTTTATATATGCTCCGGGGTATGACCTTAATGGTAAATATACATCATATTGTAGAGTTCTCACCCGTGGAATAAATTCAACTCCGGCTATTGTTTGGACTAGCTGGAATTTTACATGGTTTGCAATTGGTAGATGGAAATAAGGAGGTAATATTATGGGAAAAATATATTGGAAAAATGGTTTCTATGATAAACCACAAGAAGGAGCAATAGAAATATCGGTGGAGTACTGGCAGGAATTGCTTGACGGTCAATCATCCGGAAAAGAAATCAAAGAGAACGAAAGCGGTTACCCGGTATTGGTTGAGCATGAGTACACCATTGATGAATTGAAAGAGATGAAGATCGCAGAGATCAACGCTTACGACAAGTCGGATGCTGTAAACTCTTTGACGCTGGACGGAAAACAAATATGGCTGGATAAAGACACCCGTGTAGGGTTAGTCAACTCAATAAACATAGAAAAAGAAGCGGGCCGGGTATATACTACTTTGTGGTACAATGCGGAGAAGTATGTAATTCCCGTAAATGACGCTTTAAATATGCTTGACCAATTAGAATTGTATGCTCTTGATTGCTACAATACTACACAGGCTCATATTGCAGCCGTGAAAAATTTGTTTAGCAAAGAAGAGGTTAATTCCTACAATTATAAAACCGGTTATCCGGAGAAACTCAATTTTGTATTATAAACTATAAACAGATAAAGCTATGATTCTACTAGTATTAATGTCGTTCATCCTCATTGCCGGCTACGTCTTTGCAATGATTAAAAAGATGGAGGAAATTCCTTACTCTATCAGTGACACCTACTATGCCCTGACGCATAAGTTTTGGTTCGGTTTGTGCATGATCGGCTCCGGTGCATTGCTTCTTCCGGCAGCATTTGAAGCAAGTACGGAAAACAGCCGGTTTCTTGTATTCCTTTCGGTTATCGGGATGATTGTATTAGGTGTGTCTCCCAATTTCAAAGGAAGCCAGAAAACCGCCCATTGTATCGGTGCTGCCATGTCGTTGATATTTTCCCAGATATGGGTAGGTTGCAATTCTTGGTATTGGTTGCTGTTATGGGCTGGATTCATTGCGTACATGGTTATCTCCATGAAGAAGCACTGGACAGGCAATTTCATCTCTGACTTCATAAAGAGAAAGCCTATGTTCTGGATAGAGGTAATTTCGTTGTTAACCGTTTATCTAACTTGTATCTTATGAAAGAAGCAATAGTACATACCACAACCGGAGGATTTGCCGCAATAGCCACTGCATTTGTTGCCGAATCATTGCAAAATATGATTCCATGGCTGATTGTCTCATGTGCTGTAATCCTCTGCGATCTCCTATTCGGAGTAAGAAAAAGTATACTAATGGGTGAAAAGGTCAGATTCTCACGTGCGATCCGTGCTACTATGGGAAAGATGGTCACTTACTTTGCTTTCGTCTGCATGGTCTGCATGATTAGCGTAGCAAGTCACAATGAATATCCTATAGATGTGTATTCCTGTTTATTGGTATGCTTCATAGAGGGATGCTCGATAGTTGGGAATATACTGAAGCCAAAGGGGATTAACATCAATCTTATCGGGGCTTTGGGTGTGTTTGGTAAGAAGGTGTTTAAGGTTGATAAGGAAGATGTGAAGGATATAATCGAAAAAGAGGAAATACATGAATCAAATAAATAAAATCAGCACCTTAGCCAGCAAGCTTCTATCCAAGATCGGAATAGACGGCATGGCTCACATTATAGTGTGCCAGAACTTGGTAATGTGGCTATCGAAATATACGCCACTATGGTTAGCAATCATTATAACCGTCGTAATCTTCATCTTGAAGGAAGTATACGACAAGTACTGCAAGAAAACAGAGTTTTCAATTAAAGACATCATCTGTGATTGCGTGGGTCTGGCGTTGGGGGTATTAACATTGATATTATAGGAGGAAAGAATATGAAAAGAGAAGATATAGACTCAATCATCATTCACTGCTCGGCAACACGTGCCGGGCAAGACTTGCGAGCAAAGGACATTGACCGGATGCACCGGGCAAGGGGATTCAATCAGATCGGTTATAATTATGTAATCGACCTGGACGGAATGATCGAAGAGGGCAGACCGCTCACAGTTGACGGAGCACACTGTAACACTAAAGGATTTTCCGGTAAATCGTATAACAAGCACTCGATCGGCATTTGTTATGTTGGCGGACTGGATGCAAATGGAAAGCCCGCAGACACTCGCACTCCGGCTCAAAAGGCTAGTTTGCGGCAACTGATTGAGAAGCTTTGCAAAGAGTATCCTATCATCGAGCTTCTCGGACATCGTGATACTTCACCCGACCTAGACGATTCAGGTGAGGTAGAACCGGCTGAATATATCAAGGCGTGTCCTTGTTTTGATGTGCGGGAAGAGTACCCGAATTTCTTACGAAATACAGTAATAACAGCAAAAAAATAGGAGGAACAATCATGAAATCAACAGATATCACATTTAGCCAGATCGCAGAAAAGCGTTACCTAAGCGATCCCATACAAGTAAATTCAGAAACCATTGGGCTTCAGCTAGAGTTTAAAGAATCCGGGAAACTGGCTGTTTATATAAGCTATGACGGAGAAAAATACTCCGTTGTAGAGACTAGGAATTTCACCACTCTGAATTTCGCCCGCCCTGTTGTCGGTCTTATACCCGGACAATACATCAAGGTTGAATGTGAAACGCAGCCAACCAAGGCTCAATACTTTGAATCAGAAGAATAATGGGAGCGATAGGATTAAATCCGATTAGGCTTGACCGGATAGGGCTTGATCCTATCCGCATCAATGCGATTAAGTTGGGAGTTCCGGGAGCTTCTGGTACCGACCGTCCTTACATCGACCCGGAAGTCTTAGCCTCCTTGAAAGCCGTCTGCATCTGCTACGGTAAGAGCAACGACGATCCGGACAGGGCTGTTGTCAAGAACTTGGTGGACCCTGACAACCCGTTTGTGATTAGCAACGCGGCTTACACCGAAGGAAGTGGCTACGCAGATAAAGGTAGTCCTTACTATGGTGCATTCGTAACCGACGGAGTTGACGACCTGATTACTTCCACCAAGACCGTACAGGAGATGGGAATCACTGATGAAGTTACTGTTGTTAGTATGATTCATCAGATAGATAAACCTAGTAACTTTATTACTACAAATAATATTAGAACTCCTAGAAGTGTTGTAGGTAGAAATGGAGTTAGTCTAACAGATAAGACCGGAATATACGGATGGTATAAAGACAATATTCAAGGTTCTACTATTAATGTAATAAATAATATATTAGGAGATAAAGCAGATTATACTGCCTCTGCCTCTAGTAATACTAATTTGTCCTCAAAATTTAGTGTAGTTGGATGTATTAGTAATGACAGCATAGTTGAAACTAGTCAAGTAGCTTGGTACTGGACAATCATCGCCAACAAGGTACTGACTACCGACCAAATCAACCAAGTAATCGCCTACTTCAACTTGGATAGAACTCTTAAACCTGATATACTGTGTAATACCATCAAGCAGGGAATCACCAACGAGAACCACGCAGAGTTTGGCGACAAGCTGATTGACTATTCCGGCAATGGTCGGGATATTCAGTTGAACAATATTGCTTGGAAGGGGGATTCAGGTATTGGGAAGTATAATTTCTCTAATATAAATATAATTTCTTCTAATAGGTTTGAGGGTGCAGTAACAACTAATAAATGCCATTTTACAAAGAAATTAACCAATACTACAAATAACTTCTGTGATTTAGTTGTTATTTCTCCTAATGAACCAATAAAATTTAAGGTCAGTGGTCTTTCAGATGGAAGGAAGTTATTTATCGCAAATAAGAGCGGTTCAGGTTCTAATTATAATTTTGATAATGGAGAACACGAAGTTTCTTTGTCTTTTTCCGAAGGAGTTGGACAAAATAATCCTTTTGGAGTAACAGGGGATATTGGTGACATAGACGTTACGGTAGAATTTATTCCTTCCCACGCAGGTGCTCTCTGCCTTGACGGAGTAAATGACTTCGGTAAGGTGACAGGGATGCCGATTTACAAGGATTATACTGTTATTGCTGATTATGAAAGATTTTATTTAGAACCAATTACAGGAGGTCGAGCATCTATTCTTTCTAAATCTTCTAAAGTTGGAGATGGTTCTTTTATTTTTAATTTAGAAGACCAAGACGGAGGTAAAGCGTGTTATACATTTGGAGAAGCTAATGGTAATATATCCGACGATATAACAAGAATTATTCGTTATCAAAGTAAGTATTATAATACTAAAACCTTAAGTATTGGTACAGCAGAAGATAATGATTTTATGGTTCTTGGAAAAGTTCGTGAAGTAGATAGTCGTTATTTTTGCGGAGCTATCTACTCTCTCATGACCTTCCCCTATAGCATGTCCGAGTTCTTGATAGAGCGTCAGTTGAAGAAGCACAAGCTGGGTACGCTGTATCCGGATATGGTGGAGTTCAGACCGATAGTGAAGAGTAATCTACCTTATTCTTCCATTTCCTATTCTGTTAATCCCGGAGAATATATCTCTGTAGATAGCATGGTTACCATCACTGTAACGTTGCCAAATACCTCTGATAAGCTAATGGAGGTGTCGTGCAATGCTATCAGCGACATATCCATATCTGGTGATAATGGCGTTTACGAGATTACGGGAAAGGTAGTCAAATCCCCTCAAAAGATAAATATAGTTATCTCCAGTTACTTGACAATGTTAAGCAACTCAACTTTAATTTCAAATGAAACATTAATTAAAAACGAATGATATTATGGAAAAGATATTTGATATAGCAAAAGACTCTGAACAAAAGTGGGGAGTCATTGCGCAAGGGATAGATGGAAATTTTGAGGAAATAGAACGACAATTAAGTGGGTTAGTTGGTGGTGAAAGCGAGTACACTCCAACCGATGAATATAATATGGCTATCGACACTGCGCTTACTATTCAAGCGGCGGGAAGTATGAAAGTCACCAATCCTATTGAACTAAAAAAAGGAAAAACTATAAATGTTTTTTCTAATTGTGGTAGTGGTTTTTATGCTCTCGCAAAAGGCTCGAATAAAGAGCCACAAGTAGGAGACCAACTACAAAATCTTGGTGTAGAGTACAAAGGCGTTGATGCTGAAAAGGAATACTCATATACTGCTGATGAAGACTGCTTTGTTTATGTGTCATATCGTACGGCAGAAAACCATAAAATTTCGTTTGTAGTCGATGGCAAAATACAAGCAATAGAGGAAGAATTGCAAAAAAAAGCGAACAGAGATTTTGTTGATGGCGAGATAAGTTCTATTGAAGAAAAGATAAATCCTTTGTTTGGTATTCCTATTACATACACTCCATCCGAAATGTATGGCATGGCTATCAATACTGGAATGAAGATACAAGCAGCAAGTACTTATGAAACAACTAATGCGATTGAGGTTAAGGAAGGTCAGACAATTCGTGTTGTTGCAAATGTTGGTAGTGGTTTTTATGCTTTGGTTAAATACTCTAACAAAGTACCACAAATAAACGATGAAGTTGAGTCTTTGGGTAATGAGTACATAGGTATTGATGCAGATAAAGAATATTCATATACTGCTGATGAAGATTGCTTTGTCTTGGTGTCGTATAAAAAAGCATTTGAGCATTCAATATTTATTCAAAGCAAAAGCATAACAAATCAAATTGACGACATTAAAAAACAAAGAAACAATTACTCGTACTTTTTGAACTTTGATTATGATATTACTAAAGTTTTTGGAGAACATAATCAACAATTCTATGAAAGCCTAGATGTCAATGATTTCTATTCAAAATGGGACGAGTTAATGTCATTGTATCCAAACTATATAACTCGTTGGAGTAGTAGTGAGGCGGATTCAGCATTAAGTATATCAAAGCCTGATTATCTAAATGACATTAACTATTATTGCTACGCATTCAAACCAAAAAGAATTAGGGTTAGTGATAATGCCAACAAGGTAAAGATACTAATAACTCTCGGTGAGCATTCTGGAGAAAGAGTAGGTATGTGGGCTTTCTACAATTTGATGAAGTACATCTGCGAAAATTGGAGAAACGACAAGAATGCAGAAATCCTACGAACACTTGTGGAGTTCTATGTCATTCCTTGTCACAACCCGTGGGGTTTCAATAATAATAGTTCAGAGGCTCATCCATTTGCGGGAAGAACTAACTATAACAATGTAAACCTCAATCGCAATTATCCTTCAATGTATTGGAGAGATAATCGTGATGAGCCTAATGGCGATAGCACGATGTACGCAACTGGTGATTGGGGTGGAAACTCTGCTGGTAGTGAATATGAAACACAAGTATTTATGTATTTTTACAACAAGATAAAGCCAAATGTTTCAATAGACATTCACACAGGAGGAGTTACTGAATATGGTGATACTTGTACGATTGAAACGGGTTGTAAAAACAACGCACTTGATGTCATAACACTTGTAGCAAGGACAACAACAAACAACCTCATATTAGGCAATGACATATATCCTCAAAGTGCTGATGTTTGTATAAGTAGTGCAGCATATGTAGAGGAAATGCCAAATGAAGTTTATTTTGGTCTTCAATATGATTGGATTTCACAATATGATGAAGATTGTATATGTACTCTAATTGAGTGCTGTGCAAACCCATATAATTTTTTTGCACCGCAATCACCTTTAAGTTATGATGAAAAAATGACACAAACTCTCAAGGAACAAATGCAGTTTGAATACAACCTTATCATGCGATTGGCAAAGGCAGCGAGTGAAATGCTATAAAACTCACCGCATTCCTAATAAACTTGATAAATCATTATGAGTGTAATAAAAGATATATGTAAATATCAAATGGATAATTAACAGTAAACTTATGAAATACATTACATTCCCCACAGCGAATTTGAACGAGATACCGCAGGAGGTACTCGATGAACTGCACTTGGTTCCGAGAAAGAGCGTTGACGGTACACAGGTGATTATGAAATTGGATCACTATGAAATGTTGTTCCCAAGTATCATGACTTTGCCGTTATTGGACGAAGAAGAAAAAACGGAAAATCCGATTTACCCTTATCCTGTCTACGAAGGAGAAGAACTGAATACTTTGCTGGCAAGTTCGGAGTGGTCTTCAAGTGATAGTATTCTATGAAAACCCTTCCTTGGATGCTAGTCTGCCTGTTGATTGGCGTGATCGTGTGGATGCAGTGTAATCCGCACGATCCGTCAATGGTGTACATTAAGGGAGATACTGTACATATCCGGGACACAATAAGAGACACAATACCCAAACCGGTAAGGGAAACTCTAAAGCGTACCGATACGGTATATCTACCGATCCTGATAGATACTACCACTGATAGAACCGTAGAAGGCGATTCGATTCCGGTACTAATACCGATTACAAGTAAGGAGTATAAGACCGATGATTACCGGGCGGTAGTTAGTGGGTATAATCCCAACCTTGATTCTATGGAAATATACAGGGATAATAAAATTATTACTTTCCCGCCTTTACAGAAGAAGAAACGCTGGGGATTAGGCTTGCAGGCAGGATATAGTTATCCGAATGGTTGGTATGTAGGAGCTGGGGTTAGTTATAACTTATTTATATGGTAATACCGGCACTATCTTCACAGACCGTTTCCGGTATGAAAAGTTTAAGTTTCACCTATATAACAATTTCTGTTGGAAAAAGGTTTATAAAGAAAGGAGGGCAAAATGATACATTAATTAATCCTAAGCACTAAGTTTATCCGGTAAAGTAGAAGGCCGGTTATCATAACAAATGTAGCTCTTTTGGGGGGCAGAGTAAAAAGAACCCCCGACACATTAAAGTTGACGCCAATCAATACTTTAATACACCAAAGCATACATCGGTTGTGTCAGGGGGTATAATATCCTTAACATTCCGAAGTATGCTTTTGTTCTTTTGGTATATGTACTGATTGGCAAGGGCAAAAGTACAACAAAAAAATTAATTACCATGTGTAAGTCAGAGATTTTTGCCGAAATATTGAACCTTGTAGGAAAAGAAACAGAAGTTTCTCCTGAATTAATCCTTTCATCAAGCAAAGTGACCGAGGTTGTCGATGCCCGCTCTATCGTAGTATTCTTCCTTACTGAATACGGTCTATATCCTGAACAGATAGCCGCTCTACTTCATAAGACATCTGCCAGTATACGCTATCTTATATCCACTTTTGAAAGCCGTAAAAATACAAACAAAATGATTGCAATATATCTGCAAAATATTCGCAAATCGCTTGCAAATGAGTGCTGATTTATGATATCGCTAATATATACTTTTGTGTGCGGTTGATATTGACCGTAATAAAAAGTATAAATCTCTATGGAAAGAACGTACGTTTTTAATCAGGACGGTGGAGCGGCTTCAGGAAACGGCCTGCTTGCTTCTATTCTTCCGTCTTTGCAAAACAGAGGAGTTGACACCGGTTACCTGATGGGTCTGCTTGGAGGCGGCAATGGCAACGGTGGCTTCTTTGGTAACAATGGTGGTTTTCAAGACATCATTGCGCTTATTGTGATTGCAGCTATTTTCGGAAATGGTAATTTCGGCTTTGGCGGCAATAATAATCAGGGAGCGAACGAAGGAAGGGAGATGATTATGCAGACACTTAACCGAAACGGTGTCGACATTGCATCACTGGCACAAGCCGTGAACACTTCTTCCGATCAAATCCTTGCCGGTATTAACTCCGTATCACAGGCAATCTGTGGGCTTGGTAACCAAATGGGTCAGAACACCAACAGCATCCTTACTGCAATTATGCAGGGCAACAACGCTCTGACATCTCAAATCTGTAACTGTTGCTGCGACATGAAGCAGCTTGTAGCCACACAAGGATATGAGAGCCAGCTTGCAATGTGCAATCAGACTAATACATTAGTCAACACAGCCAACCAAAATACGCTTTCTTTGCGTGACAGTGCAACAGCTAATACGCAGGCTATCATTGCCAAGTTGGATGCTATGCAGAATCAGGCATTGCAGGACAAGATTGCATCTCTTACTGCGGAAAAGGCAACCCTTACTGCTGAAATCTCCCAACGTAACCAAAATGCTACAATTTTAAATGCAGTAGGTCAACAGATTGCACCTCTTGCGGCTGGATTGCAAGCATTGCAAAGCGATGTTGATGGAATCAAATGCAAGTTGCCTAACACAGTTCCGGTTCAATACCCTAACATTGTTGGTGTAAACATGGATACTTACCGTGCGGCTGCTTTCGGTGCTTATGCCGGTGACGCAGCATACGGACGTAGCGGATGCGGTTGTAATAACTACTGGGGTTGATCCGGTAAGAAAGGAGGTAATTATGTGGCCTAACTTTTTTACAGGATTCCCCTTTCTGTTTCCGAGCATTGGGCGGGTGAACTTAAACACCTTGCCTACTGTATCGGTAACGGTCGGCACGGAGAATGTGACATTGGAACTCCCTAATCATGCGTTCCGTAATCGGGACTATGTAGGAGGGTTCTATGTTAATCTTCGCCAGCCTATCCCTTCCGGGACGGCAACAACGCTTCCTGTACTGATTGGGACCAATGGGGACACAAGACCGTTGATGGCTTACAATAACGAGCCTGTAACAGTCGCCAACCTAGCCGGTACAGGCATCTATGAAATCCATTATAACAAGTATACAAATGAATTGTATCTGGTAAATGGAGGATATAGACCGACTACTCCGGCAGCTCCAACTTCGGAAGCGGTAGCAGCAAAAAGTAAGTAAAAACACGGGCTATCGTGTAATGCGGTAGCCCTATTAAATCAATCATTATGTTTCAATCGTTAAGAGCAAATAATCAGTTGTATATTCTTCATAAGGATGCGAATCCTTATATTGAAATAGGATCAGTAGTCAGTGTTTCGGCTCCTAAACCCAAGTACCCTATGCCTACTCCTATTGGTCAAATTCCCCAGACGGAAATGGTTGTGGATATTGTAATTAACATAAGTGGTCAAAACACAACTTTTCAGAATCTTCCGGCAGGAGGAGACATTGCGGATTTTGGACAGAACGGTAATATTGTATTATCCTGTTCCCGTGATGCAATGAACTCGGAAGTTACATCTATGAAACAGAAAAGCATTGATATTCTGAACAGCATAGATTTTCATCAAAGCGTGATTGCCGGCTGCGACAAGATGCTAACCATTCTTAACCCTGAATTTGCAGAAAAGCAAAGACAGGAGCAGGAAATAGCATCATTAAAAGGTCAAATGTCCGAAATGAGCAAGAATATGGCGGACCTTATGGAAATGAATAAGCGACTGATGGAACAGCTTGGAACAAAGGAGACATCTAAAAACAGTAAACAATATGGGAATGTGGACAATTAGAGAAGAGCATGATGGATATGATCGTGACTTCGGAATGAGAGGAAAAAGCGAAATTGAAGAAGCTTATCGTGAAGGTTGTCGTCATGGTTATGAGAAGGCCATGAGTGAAATGCGTGGCGGTGGAATGGGATTCCGTGAGAATGGACGCTACGACAGCGATGGCATGAACGAGCGTCGTATGCCGGGTTATTTCCCAGAATCCCCTATGTACGGAGATATGGGAGAGCGCAGACGCAGACGCTCAAACGGTGAGTTCTATTAATCGTATGAGGGGAGAAATCCCCTCTTATTCTAATAAAGCAATTATTATGGGACAAAGACTAGATACGTATGACAAGATGCCGCTGGCAATGAAAAATTATCTGTCATTATACGGCTGGCACTTCTCTAAGAAGATGTGCGAATGGGCTGTTTCTAAAATGGAAGTTGAGAACAAGACTACCAAGCAGAAGGAAAAACTCGTTCCGATCAAAAAGGAAGAGGTGGAGGAGCTTCTGAAAAAATACGGAATTAAACTGGAGAAAGATGCCGGGTACGATTGCGTATATGTAGCCAATATGGCGAAAGCTGATTATTATAAGAGCTCCATTACAGATGAATCCCGTTTGGCATTATTCTTGAAGGATTACATAGATGATCCAGACGGATATGACGGACTTCCTTTTACCCGTTTCTATGCGGATTGTATCGGAAGTGGCACACCTATAATGTGGGATGATATGCTCTGATTATGATAGTCCAGGATTTCTACATACCGAAATATGATTGGAGAGTTAGGGTGTATTATGCCGTAACGACTTACTGGACCAGTGAGATTCTGTGCGAACTTCACCGTATCGGTTGTAGAGGGGAAGATTTCAAACAGGCATACAGAAACCTCTCTTCCGGGGCTCTCAATACCGGTCTTACTTATTCGGACTTTGAGGAGCGTGAGACTGTGATGGTAATTGCTCTCACTTCTTCCCCGGGAGAGTTCCAAAACTCATGGGATCACGAAAAAGGGCACTTGTGCCGGCATATCTCACAAGCATTCAATATTGACCCCTACGGGGAGGAAGCCCAATATCTTTCCGGTGAGGTAGGGCAGAAGATGTTCCCGATAGCGAAGAACTTCTTGTGTGAACATTGCAGGAAAAACTTATGTCGAAGATATTAAGGGGCATTTTGTCAGGAATATATGTAACAGTCGAAAATGAGAGAAAAAGACTACATAGATGATTTGATTTCACAGGCCGACGACCGGTATCACTCGGATTTCTGCCGGCTTCTGCTGGTGATGCTATGGAACGCCTAGAAAGGTGGTTGTACTGGCTGATTCCTCTTGCGATTATTGCAAGGGTTATATCTTTGTGTTTGTCCTTGGCTATGTAGTCGGGGATTTTTTATACCTTTGCCGAAAACTAACATTAGTATGGCAGAAGAAAAGAAATATGACTACGACTCAATAAACGAGTTACTAACCTGGGCTAAAGAAACGCTCAATAATAAGAGATACCCGACTGGGGAATTCCAGTTAGATAAATGCGCCAAAATTCTCGATTGCGGGAAGTACCTTGATTCGATGATAGCGGTGATTTCAAGGAATTGGGAGAACCCTACGTTTTATCCGACTGTAGACCAGTTGAGAACATTTAGAGAAAAGATAGAGAAAGGAAAATAATATGACTTATTTATGTGTTGACAAAGATGGGACTGAACGTATTATTGAATGTGAAGTCTATTGTGAAAGAGGAGGAGACGAAGAACCCTATAGAGACGAAGAATGTTGGGACTATGATCCGCATAATGATGTATGCATCGAACTCCCCAAAGGTACAATAAAGAAAATCCTTGGACGAGAACTAACATGGGAGGATAAACCTGTTGAATTGAAATAGAGAAGGCAGCCGAATAAGCTGCCTTTTTGTATTTTAGTCCCTGTTTTAGTACTCTTATTTTGTAATTTATTGATTTTTAGAGTTGTTGGTAGTGGGTACGAGAATCGAACTCGTATTACATGCGTGAGAGGCATGTGTCCTAACCGTTAGACGAACCCACCGGAGTTTGATAGATTTAAAAAGAGCCAAGTCTATAAAACTTAGCTCTTTTTATTTTGAGATTTTGCGGAAGCTGGGGGATTCGAACCCCCGGTACCCTTACGAGTACGTCAGTTTAGCAAACTGGTGGTTTCAGCCACTCACCCAAACTTCCTTGAACCCGCATTCTCTCTCAAATGCGGTGCAAATATAGGGGGAACTTTTGGACTACGCAAATCTTTTAGCAAGATTTTTTTTACCTGTTTTTTGTGAAATGAGATAACCTGCTATGTTTCAAATGTTAAACGGAAGAATTTTTTTTCGAAAGCTTTTAATTTTTATCGATGGAATGGGAACTTGAAACATATTGACGCTATCCGCTTATTATAGTGACGGTATCTTCATGGGATAGGGTAAACATCCGGATGGGATAGTGACGGTATATTTGACGTGAGAAAAGGACATAAAAAAAGGCTATCTATCCCAGACAGCCAATCTTTTGTTAACCTTAAATCTAATACTATGAAAAACACAGTACAAATATACGGACTTCTGTCGAATTTGCAAATAAAACAAGAAAAAAGAGATGTTTTATAACATTGATTAAATATTTGATTCTTCAATTCTATTTTTATTAAGACTTTCAGCGTTTTGAACACTATATTCCCAATATTTATCACATAATTTCAGATAACTGGTCTCGGCACTTTTGCCTCCTAAAGAAATGGCATACATCTTTGTCTGTTTTGCTTTTGCATGTTCTATGGTCCGGGATAGTAGTTGATCGACGGGACGCATCTCAAAATCCGATACGGTGATGATGTCTGCTTCCATATATCCTTCTTCGCTGATCTTTCGCAAAGCATGTGTGATGACTGGTTCCATATCTGTGCCACCATGAAAAGATTGGCTTAGAAAATCGACAAGGCGATCGAAACTACTCCCTAAATCGGTTATTTCAATACACTCGATATCATCGGAGAAGAGGATGACGTAACATTTCCGATGTTGTACTTCTGTCAATTCGGCAATGGCAAGTAGAGTAGATTTTGCGATTCTTTCCCGTTCGCCTGCCATAGAACCGGAAGTGTCCAGGCAAACGATGAAAGGGCCTTCAGCTTCTTCGGAAACTTCATTTCCTACTGTTTTCTTATCATTGATGGTTTGTTTCTCGTGCGATTGATAATCGATGACTTGTAGTCTCTTCTCTATGAAACGCTCGAAAAATATGGGTTGCAGGTTCTTTTCCGCCAGATAACAATATTCCAGAGGGAGAAGACTATTCAAATCGTTTCCTTCACAAATGCCTGCAATATCACTTCGGGTGGCATGAGATATAATTTGTTCCCGGTGAATACCTGCGGTCATTTTGAAACGTTTCCGGCTACTTTGGTGTTTTTTGCCTAAGATTTCTACCAGTTCGCGGATAACGGGATTTCGTTTGATCGTTTCTTCGTATTCTAAAATCTGTTCCGCTATCTGTTTATGATTGCGAAGTAGCCAGACGAGGCGTGAGCCACCGCGTACCGGAAGATTTTTGGCTAATGCCAGTTGAATACGGTAGAAATCCTCACAGAGTTGCTCGATATGTTCCATCTGATAGTTGAACTCATTGTTCGAGAGTAGCGTATGCCACTTGTCGAAAAAAAGAGTCCACAACGCTTTCCATTCTTTGGAACGCGGGCTGATTACATTAAAACGTTGGAGGTAGTATTTTACGTTGAGGTCTACCAGGTGATATTTCATGGAGAAGGGGTATGCGCTGTTTTTCAGGAATTGAAGAAACTTTGCGTCCGATGCTTCATTCATTTCATGAAAGTATTCCCATTGCGATGCATAACGGGAGTAGAAATCTTGCAGGGAGGGTTGTGTGTGACGAAAATACAGGTGAATGTCCGCATCCAGTTCTTCGGGACGGATAATCAGATTGTGTAGTTGTTCGTCGTACACATCATAGGCTATTCCCTGCAATTTTTCGTAATAAATGTCTTGCAGGTGCTTGAGCCTAATACTCTCTGTTCTCTTGTTCATGGGCATGAGCGATGATGCGAAGTTCGTTCCGGTAGTTCTCTATGATATGTGCAGTTTCCCCTAAGATTCGCTTAATTTTGCTTTTTTGCGATGAACTTAAGAAAAGATGTTCCTTTGTATATGCTGTTTCCCGCTCGGAGATTGTTTTATATTCTACCTCCATTTGATGAAGTAAATCTATCACTTCCTGCAATGTAAATTCGAACGGAGTACTGCCGTCCTGCTGTGTTGGCAAAGGTTCGCAATTATCATAACATAGTAGTGGATACTCCTGATTGTTGACGAAAACAGATCGTTTCCCTTTTCGGAGGGAATAAATATTCTTTTGTGCGATATTCCTGTTCTTTACGAAATCGTAGGCTTTCAGGATTTTGTTGACCGGACGGAATTTATCCTGTTGGATATAAAACAACCGGTTGCTGTCTTTCCTCAAAGACTGGTAATCCGAAGCAAAGATGAGTAAATTTCCGGCAATGTGGTAACCTTCTATGCGATGATAGAAGGTATCTACGACCTGGATTCCCGGATCGCTAAGTTCCCGTAGGCTGTGTTCGGACTTCATGTTTTCTTTCAATGTATCCAGTTTCTGTTCCAGTCGTTTTTCTCCCAATAAATATGTATTGATTCCCCGTGCAATCGACTGTTCCACTATGTTTTCGATGATGGGGAGCTGCGAAACTTCATCCCACAGACAGGCACTCATCAGCAAGCAGTCGGAGAAGTGAATTCCCGGAGATTCGTTCAGATAGGCCGAGGTGCGGAGCAGACCTACTATTTTTTTCCAACGGCGGTCGGATATATAGATCGGAGGGGTGTTTTCATCCCGCCCTGTATTATATTGTTCGATTTCTCGTTTGATATTGTGAATCAGCTCGAAGATGGTATAGTGGATACCTACTTTCTCACTTTCAGCTTGTATTTGATTGTATAATTCATCGTCTACCTGGAGTTTTGCCGGGATTTCAGGTTCTACTTCCCGTGTAGAAGAAATCATCTGGTCGAAAGCATATTCCTGTTCAATGCATCCGACAAACTGGCGGATCAGGAAACGGTCGTATAGGGCTTCCAGTCCTTCACCTTTTGCGGGTAGTTCGTTGGACGCGGCAATCAGCGCTTTCAGAGGAACACGCACCGTAAATTGTCCGTTGCGATATATCTTTTCATTGATTACTGTCAAAAGAGAATTTTGGATAGCAGGACCGGCTTTCCATATTTCATCCAGGAAGACAATCGATGCTGTCGGCAAGTATCCTTTTGTAATACGTTCGTATGTATCTTCATCTTTCAATTTTGAGATGGAGACGGGGCCGAATATTTCATCCGGTGTACTGAAACGAGACATCAGATATTCAAAAGCATCCGCATCTTTAAAAGCCAGTTTGAGCCTGCGCGCCACTAAGCTCTTGGCTACTCCCGGAGGGCCCAATAGAAAGATACTTTCACCTGCCATGGCAGATAATAGGGAGAGTGCGATGGTATGTTCTTTTTCGAATACTCCCTCATTGAGGGATTTCAGCAGTTGGGTGATATGGGATTTGATTGACTTCATGCGACAGATGATTTCATGTGTTGTTAGCAGGAGGCAAAGATACAAGAATTCTTTGAAATAGACTTCATTGGGGGGATTTACCCCTAGATTTAGGCAATTTCCTCCCGATAAGTAGGAGTTTTCAGTTTCATAAGGAAAATTCATTCTCTACTTTTGTTCTATCGAAAGATAAATGATAGATAATAATTAGAGAACCGTTAAAAATAAAGGAATATGAAAACGAACACATTTAAATACTTCGGTTTGGCTTTGATGGCTATATTGATGGTAAGTTTTACCTCTTGCGAAGTGGAAATAGACAGTTTCTATGATGATGATAATAATGGTGCAGGATACTATAATCGTTCGGCTGATTTGTGTAGCCGTACCTGGGTTAGTTTCTACCGGGACATGGACGGTAACTATTGCCGTCAGGAACTGGATTTCTTTTTAGATCGTACGGGAATTGACTATATACGGGTGGAATATCCTAACGGGACAGTAGAGCAGTATGAATATAATTTCCGTTGGAGCTGGGAGAATTATGCGCAGACTTCCATTCGTATGTCATACGGACCGAATGATGTTTCATACCTGGATGATGTGTACATCGGTGGAAACAGGTTAAGCGGTTATCTGGACGGACGAAATAACTTTGTGGAGTTTCAGGGGAAATGATGAAAGATAAAACGGAAAGAAACAGAGGGAAAAAGATCGTTTGAGGGATAACAAGATGCAGGTGAAAAGAGAAGGATAAGATAGTTAAGATAGAAATAGGATAGTTATTAGGAACAAAATAATAGGTAACGGAGTAAAAGGGTAATCAATAAGATTTCAGGATATATGATTCAGGGTATAAATAGGGCGCGAAATGAAAGCTTAAAAGTTTTGAACCGGACTAAATAGTTTTTATCTTTGCGCCCTATTAGTTTTTATATACATGGAGTGGTTATATAGTCTATTTCTCGAACATTCTGCCTTACAGGCTGTTGTGGTACTTTCATTGATTTCTGCCATTGGTCTGGGCTTGGGAAGAGTGCATTTCTGGGGAGTTTCCCTGGGAGTCACTTTTGTTTTTTTTGCAGGCATCCTCGCCGGCCATCTCGGGCTTTCGGTCGATCCGCAGATGTTGAACTACGCAGAAAGTTTCGGACTGGTCATTTTCGTTTATTCTCTCGGTTTGCAAGTCGGTCCCGGTTTCTTTAGCTCTTTCCGCAAAGGAGGGGTGACATTGAATATGCTGGCATTGGGAGTTGTTCTGTTGGGAACATTGTTGACGGTGGTGGCCAGTTATGCGACAGGTGTCTCTCTTCCTGATATGGTTGGTATCCTTTGTGGAGCAACGACGAATACTCCGGCGTTGGGAGCTGCACAACAAACATTGAAACAGATGGGAATGGACAGCAGTACTCCTGCTTTAGGATGTGCGGTAGCCTATCCGATGGGGGTAGTTGGTGTAATCCTTGCCGTTTTATTAATTCGCAAAGTGTTGGTTCGCAAAGAAGACTTGGAGATAAAAGAGAAAGACGATGCGAACAAAACCTACATTGCAGCGTTTCAAGTACACAATCCTGCTATTTTCAATAAAAGCATCAAGGATATAGCTCGCATGAGTTACCCGAAGTTTGTCATCTCCCGCTTATGGCGTGACGGACATGTAAGTATTCCGACTTCTGACAAGATATTGAAGGAAGGTGACCGTTTGCTGGTGGTAACTGCGGAGAAAGATGCTTTGGCCTTGACCGTGCTTTTTGGTGAACAGGAAAATACGGATTGGAATAAAGAGGACATTGACTGGAATGCGATTGATAGTGAATTGATTTCGCAACGTATTGTCGTTACCCGCCCTGAACTGAATGGTAAGAAACTCGGTTCACTCCGGTTGAGAAATCATTATGGGATTAACATCAGTCGCGTTTACCGGTCGGGTGTGCAGTTGCTTGCTACTCCGGGATTGGTACTTCAATTAGGAGACCGCCTGACGGTAGTGGGAGAGGCTGCTGCTATTCAGAATGTGGAGAAAGTACTTGGAAATGCTGTAAAAAGTTTGAAAGAACCCAATCTGGTTGTTGTGTTTATCGGCATCGTACTCGGTTTGGCATTGGGGGCGATTCCTTTCTCTTTTCCGGGTGTCAGTACTCCTGTGAAGCTGGGATTAGCGGGTGGACCGATTATCGTTGGTATCCTTCTGGGAACTTTTGGACCACGGATACACATGATTACTTATACCACCCGTAGTGCGAATCTGATGCTGCGTGCCTTGGGACTTTCCATGTACCTTGCTTGTCTGGGACTGGATGCCGGAGCTCATTTTTTTGACACCGTATTCCGTCCGGAAGGTTTGTTATGGATCGCTTTAGGAGCCGGATTGACTATTGTTCCAACCGTACTGGTGGGGTTTGTGGCTTTCAAGATGATGAAGATTGATTTCGGTACTGTATCCGGTATGTTGTGCGGAAGTATGGCAAATCCGATGGCACTGAACTATGTAAACGATACAATTCCCGGCGACAACCCATCCGTAGCCTACGCGACTGTTTATCCGCTGTGTATGTTCCTGCGGGTGATTATCGCTCAAGTGCTGTTAATGTTCTTGTTAAATTGAGAATTGAAAATTGAGAAATGATGGATTTGTAAATAAAAAGTAGTCATTTCTTAATCAGGAATCGTATAAAATAGATAAATTTGTAACAAGAAAAAGGAGAGGAATTAATAAATTCCTTTTTTGAGTTACTAAATGGTAAGTTGTCAACTAATAATAAGTTGCCAATTAATAAATTGTAAATAGTAAAATAGTAAATAGAATGACTGCTCAAAGTAACATAACTCCTGAAAGCATTGTGAGTGATCTCCGTTACCTGCAACTGCTTTCCCGAAGTTTTCCTACCATTGCTGATGCCAGTACGGAAATAATCAACTTAGAGGCTATCTTAAATCTACCTAAAGGGACGGAACATTTCCTGACTGATATTCATGGAGAATATGAAGCTTTTCAGCATGTACTGAAAAATGCTTCCGGTGCGGTAAAACGTAAAGTAAATGAAATATTCGGCAACACTCTTCGTGAAGCTGAAAAGAAAGAAATCTGTACTTTGATTTATTATCCCGAAGAGAAACTGCAATTGGTGAAGGCCCGTGAAAAGGATCTGGATGATTGGTATCTGATTACGCTGAACCAACTGGTGAAAGTCTGTCAGAACGTGTCTTCCAAATATACTCGTTCGAAGGTTCGTAAATCACTGCCTGCCGAATTCTCTTATATCATTCAGGAGTTATTGCACGAATCGTCTATCGAACCGAATAAGCATGCTTATATTAATGTAATTATCAGCACAATTATCACTACGAAGCGTGCCGACGATTTCATTATCGCTATGTGTAATCTGATTCAGCGCTTGACTATTGATTCTCTTCATATCGTAGGTGATATTTACGACCGTGGTCCTGGTGCGCATATCATTATGGATACATTGTGTAATTACCACAATTTCGATATTCAATGGGGAAATCATGATATTCTCTGGATGGGAGCAGCTTCCGGTAATGATAGTTGTATCGCTAACGTGATACGTATGTCTATGCGCTATGGTAATCTGGGGACACTTGAAGACGGATACGGAATCAATTTGCTTCCATTGGCTACTTTTGCAATGGATACGTATGCCGATGATCCTTGCACGATTTTCATGCCGAAAATGAACTTTGCCGATGCTCATTATAATGAGAAGACTTTGCGTCTGATTACTCAAATGCATAAAGCCATTACCATTATCCAGTTTAAGCTGGAAGCTGAAATCATCGACCGCCGTCCAGAATTCGGAATGGCTAATCGTAAACTTCTGGAGAAGATTGATTTTGAACGCGGCGTCTTTGTATATGAAGGAAAAGAATATGCTTTGCGTGATACCAATTTCCCGACTGTAGATCCGGCAGATCCTTACCGACTGACTGAAGAAGAACGTGAATTGGTAGAAAAGATTCATTATTCATTTATGAATAGTGAGAAATTGAAGAAGCACATGCGTTGTCTGTTTACCTATGGCGGCATGTATCTGGTTTCAAACTCGAATCTTCTTTATCATGCTTCTGTTCCTCTGAATGAGGATGGCAGCTTTAAACATGTCAAAATACGTGGTAAGGAATACTGGGGACATAAATTGCTGGATAAAGCCGATCAATTGATCCGTACCGCTTATTTCGATGAAGAAGGAGAGGAGGATAAGGAATTTGCTATGGATTATATCTGGTATATGTGGTGTGGCCCGGAAGCTCCTTTGTTTGATAAAGATAAGATGGCGACTTTTGAGCGTTATTTTGTAGAAGATAAAGAGTTGCATAAAGAAAAGAAAGGCTATTATTACACATTGCGTAACCGGGAAGATATTTGTGACCAGATTTTGACAGAGTTTGGAGCTTCAGGGCCTCATTCGCATATTATCAACGGTCATGTGCCTGTGAAAACGATTCAGGGGGAACAACCTATGAAAGCCAATGGCAAGCTTTTCGTTATTGATGGCGGTTTTTCAAAAGCTTATCAGCCGGAAACGGGAATTGCGGGGTATACGCTTGTTTATCATTCTCATGGTATGCAACTCGTACAGCACGAACCATTCCAGTCTCGTCAGAAAGCCATTGAAGAGGGGCTTGATATCAAATCGACCAACTTCGTTCTCGAATTTAATTCGCAACGAATGATGGTGAAAGATACCGATAAGGGAAAAGAACTAGTGACTCAAATACAGGATTTGAAGAAACTGCTTGTTGCTTATCGTACTGGTCTGATAAAAGAAAAAGTGTGATAGATTGAAATGATAAGGGCTTAAAACCATCATTTATCATTTGATAGTTTTAGTAATGCTTAAAATATAGTGTCTTTATTTACTTGATACATAAGGAAAAGTGTAATTCATTATTAATATTGAATTGCACTTTTATTATTAATGCCCGTTATATTCCATACTATACATATCAAAGCCTTTGGCCCAATAGTCTCTTTGGATTTCTTTCAGTGTGAATCCTTGCTTTTCGTAGAATTTATAGGCTAATTGTGAAGTTCTAACGGTTATTTTTTGAATACCATCAATGGACTTTAATATTTCAATTCTATATTTTAATAATTGTGCTCCTAACGATTTGCCTTGGTACTGGGGATGTATGATATCCCAACTTATTTTTCCGCTGGCTTTATCCTTTGTAAAATTTATTCCGCCACAGCCTACAACCTTCTTGTTGAGTAATAGAACAAAATAAAGTTCACGTTCGCTATCCAGATAGTTACTAAAATCAGCTTCTTCTTTCGGTGCAAAATATGCAGGCGTGTTCTGTCTGATTAAATCTATTACAGCATTCTTATCTGTTGGCTGGTATTCTCTAATTGTAGTTATGTTCATCTCAACGTTCATTGTAATTTTATTTAGAAAAGAACAATGCCTGCTTCTATAATCGCTCCTTTATCGTAATTGCTTGATTTATTATAGAATCTGGTTAACCCATAACCACCTGTTGCATAGATGCCGAACTTCCTGGTAATTTGATATTCCAGATTGGCACGTGCCTGCAATGCATATAAACGTTTCGGAATCACCTCGTCTTTGTTATCGAAAGCCTCGATATGCTGGTAGCCAAGGTCTCCGCTGATGGATAAGCCTTTGTAAAGAGTGAAGGACAAGCCGGCACGATAGGATGCACTTGCCGAAAACTTATCATTCAATCCCTGATACATGGAGCCGATTCCCAGAATGGTATAAAACAATTGGTTCTTGAAGCGTACACCTATATTGGCAGGCGTAGCATTTCCACCATACACCATCATTTGCACTCTTGTATCAGGATTCGCATTAACCAATCCGAGTTGGAATCCCTTCATATCTTCTTTGTAATAATTGACAAGGCCAATTTGAAGTCCGCGGGCCTGCGTTGCATAATTACATAATGCTATTTGCACCCCATTCAGTTTCGATGCGGTTATATTGGCAATTCCTGCCATCTGCAAACCGTTCATGTGTTCGCCTACTACATTCAAAAGTCCGGAAGCCATCAAGCCACCGAAGCTCTGCCCTGTAATATTTGCCGCTCCGGAAAAGTGTAGCCCCGAAGCCATATTGCCCGTCACATTCATGAAACCGCTAATCATTAACCCCGAGGTATTATCTCCTCCGATACTGGTTAAACCGGATATGATTACTCCTTGCGTTCTGTCGCCAGTGATATTTACTAGTCCGGCAGCAGAAAGCCCTACGGTGTTGTTGCCGCTGATATTACTGATACCGGCTAGCTGGACACCCCTCATTGTTCCACCTGCCAGATTGGCTAATCCGGTGATCTGTACTCCGTTCATGTCACCATGTACCACACTTCCCAATGCATTGATACCCACACCGTTCAAGCGATTCATTGTAGACAGGAGACCGATGTTCACATAAGTCGTCTGTGTACTGTCATGCGGTTGCGTACAAATATCTTTCCAGATAGATATATTAATACCTGCACTCTTGTTCTGTGCCGGTAAACAAACGGCAGCCATTAGTATAGCTGCCGTAAATATTGTTTTCTTTATCTTCATTCCTTTCTCTTTTCGGTTTAAGTAATATCTCTATGCAGCTAACTTTATATTAGCCTTTTGCTTCCTGGTATAAATAACGTTTGATGCTCTTCTTCGGTGTCTTTTCGAATTCTTCCGGATAGATTTTCATCTTGGATATTTGGCTGTAAGCCGGTAGCGTATCATTCAGTGCCACACGGTTTTCTTCCATTATTTGCTCGATGTCTTCATTCTTCAGGCCATGAGCGAAAGCGTCGTCAAAATCAGGATAAACAAGTCCGACAAGTTTTTCGTTTTGCTGAACGATAATACTTTCAGCCACGTATGGCAGGTTGTTCAATTTATCTTCAATTTCTTCCGGGTAGATATTCTGTCCGCTAGCACTCAATAACAGGTTCTTGCTGCGTCCTTTGATCGTAACATTTCCTTCAGCATCCATCAAAGCCAGGTCACCTGTATGCAGCCATCCGTCTTTGTCGATAACTTCCTGAGTAGCTTCTTCGTTTTTGTAATATCCCAACATCACATTCGGACCCTTACATACGATTTCGCCAACAATGTTCTCGGGATCAGATGACAACACTTTCACATCCATACGTGGTACAGCTTTTCCGCATGAACCCGGCTTGAATCTTCTCCAATCCTCGTAACAGATAATCGGACCACATTCCGTCATTCCATATCCTACTGTATAAGGGAAATCAATCATTTTCAAGAACTGTTCTACTTCCTGATTGAAAGCAGCACCTCCTACAATAACAGCTTTGAAGTTTCCGCCAAATGCTTTAATCATTTCTTCGCGTACCGTTGCTTTTATCTTGTCGTTGATGATAGGCACTTTTAGTAAGATCTTCATTGCAGGAGTTTCCAATTTCGGAAGCACGCTCTTCTTGATGATTTTTTCGATGATAAGCGGTACGGCAACAATCAGATTAGGTTTCACCTCTTCGAAAGCCTGGAAAATGATTTTCGGACTCGGCATGCGAGTAAGGAAGTAGATGTGGCAACCCACGGAGAACTCATAAAGGAATTCGAAAGCCAGTCCGTACATGTGTGCCATAGGGAGCATGGATACGATCTTATCTCCGGCTTGCAGGTCTAATACTTCAAAAGCAAATTTGGTATTCGACCACAGACTGCGATAGGGGAGCATTACTCCTTTCGAGTAACTTGTTGTTCCTGAAGTATAATTGATAACAGCCAGTTCTTCCGGTTCATCCTTATGATAAGCGATATGCTCTGTGCGGAAATTCTTCGGATATTTTTTGCCGAACATTTCGTTCAGGTGTTCGCGTGCATAAGTCAGTCGTTCGCTGCGTGACACTAGCAGGGTGAAGTCGTTCATCATCAGGATACCCTCCAGTAGCGGCATTGCCGACTCATTCAGGTTTTCCCATACCATATCTCCTACAAGCAGTAATTTTGCTTCGGAATGGTTGACGATGTTATGTATATTGTCCGCTTTAAATTCATGGAGAATGGGTACAACAACTGCCCCATACGTCAGTGTAGCAAGAAAAGTGACTCCCCAATGAGAGCTGTTTCTTCCGCAAACAGCGATTTTATCTCCTTTGCGGATTCCACTTTCTTCAAAAATGATATGGAGTTTTTCGATCTTGCGAGCTACGTCTTTATACTGTAAAGTTGCACCTTTATAATCGGTCAGGGCATCCAGGTCCCAATTATTTTTGATACTATTCTCAATGTAGGCTATAAAACTTTGTTCCATTGTTTTGCACATTTGGTATTAATTTGTGCAAATATAGCAATTATATTAAGAATGAAGAATTAAGAGGGAAGAATTTTTGGAAATGGGGGAAGGGCGATGTAGTGAGATTGCGACAGGCTGGTAGGAGGAAAGATTATGGTTATAGCTAATTTCATTATGCTATAACCAAAAATCATTATGCTATAATCAAAAAAAAATATGCTATAAGCAAAAATCATTCTGCTCATAGCATATTGATTGATTCTTTAAATTCTTATTTCAAGTACCATTCGTACATTCTTTGTACGCCTTCCTCGATTTCAATTTTATGGTGCCACCCCAAAGAGTGCAGTTTCGAAGGATCGGTCAGCTTGCGCATAGTGCCGTCCGGTTTGCTGCTGTCGAAGGTCAGTTTTCCTTGATACCCTACAGTTTCTACAATACGTTCGGCCAGCTGACGGATGGTGATTTCCTTACCGGTGCCGATGTTGATATGGCAGTTGCGGATATCTTTGCTGCCTTCTTTATAGGTATCTTTGAAGTCTACGTGCTCCATTACGAAGACGCTGGCATCTGCCATTTCTTCGCTCCAAAGGAACTCGCGGAGTGGAGTACCTGTCCCCCAAAGAGTGACTTCTGTTTCGCTGATTCCGTATTTTTGCAGAATAGCCAGGATTTCTTCTTTCGGACTGTCGCCATTTACACCTTCCACCGGACGCAGATTCATATCTTTGCGTACAGCTTCCCAGTTTCCTTCTTTCAGACAGTGTGCCAGATGAATCTTTCGGATCATGGCAGGCAGTACATGACTGCGTTCCAAGTCGAAATTATCATTCGGTCCGTAAAGGTTTGTCGGCATCACAGCGATGTAGTTCGTTCCATATTGCAGGTTGAAGCTCTCGCACATTTTCAGTCCGGCAATTTTGGCGATTGCATACGGCTCGTTGGTATATTCTAACGGTGAAGTAAGCAATACATCTTCTTTCATCGGCTGTTCGGCATCGCGTGGATAAATACACGTACTACCAAGGAAGAGCAACTTCTTTACATGGTGACGGAAGCTCTCTCCGATGATATTCTGTTGAATTTGCAGATTCTTATAGATAAAGTCGGCACGGTAGATGCTGTTCGCCATGATACCACCCACAAAGGCAGCAGCAAGGAATACATATTCCGGTTGTTCTTCATCGAAAAAATTACGGACAGCCATGCCATCCAGCAGATCAAGCTCTTTGTGAGTGCGGCCTACCAGATTGGTGTATCCTTTATCCTGCAAATTCTTCCAGATAGCAGATCCCACAAGTCCGCGGTGTCCTGCTACATATATCTTTGCATTCTTTTCCATTCTATTAGTAAAGCAAGTTTTAATGTTTGGTAGCAATCATTCGTCTCACTTTCTCCATATCGTGGCGAACCATGATACTTACCAGTTCTTCGAATGATGTTTTACGTGGATCCCAGCCCAACAGTGTTTTAGCTTTAGTCGGGTCGCCCAACAATTGTTCTACTTCCGATGGACGGAAATACTTCGGATCAACTTCTACCAGAGATTTTCCGGTAGCTACGTCAATACCTTTTTCATTTACGCCTTCGCCTTCCCAACGAAGTTCGATACCTGCTTCCTTGAATGCTAACGTTGCGAATTCGCGCACCGTGTGCATTTCTCCAGTAGCAATAACGAAATCTTCGGGAACATCATGTTGCAGGATTAGCCACATACATTCGATGTAATCCTTGGCATATCCCCAGTCGCGAAGAGAATCCAGATTACCCAGGTACAGTTTGTCCTGTTCGCCCTGTGCGATACGTGCGGCAGCAAGCGAAATTTTACGTGTAACGAACGTCTCACCACGGCGTTCGCTCTCGTGATTGAACAAAATACCGTTTACAGCAAACATACCATAGCTTTCGCGGTAGTTTTTAGTAATCCAGAAACCATATTGTTTGGCTACCCCATACGGAGAACGGGGATAGAATGGAGTTGTCTCTTTTTGTGGAACTTCCTGCACCTTACCGAACAATTCGGAAGTAGAAGCCTGATAGATGCGGGTTTTCTTTTCCAGTCCCAGGATGCGTACAGCTTCGAGCATACGCAACGTGCCGATAGCATCTGCTTCGGCAGTGTATTCCGGAACGTCGAACGAAACCTTCACGTGGCTTTGAGCTGCGAGATTGTAGATTTCATCCGGTTGCACCTGTTGAATAATACGAATTAACGAACTAGAATCTGTCATATCCCCATAATGCAGATTAATCGTACGTTTCTGTTTCATGTCGCGCACCCACTCGTCAAAATACAAATGTTCAATACGTCCTGTATTGAACGAAGAAGAACGACGGAGTATACCGTGTACTTCGTAACCTTTTTGCAATAGAAATTCGGCAAGATAAGAACCATCTTGCCCGGTGATGCCTGAAATTAGGGCTTTTTTCATACGCTAATTATTTATATAATTGAAAATGTGGGTGCAAATGTCGGCATTTTTTGTGACCCAGCCAAGTGACTTTCCAATTATTTTTCAGCACAGTCATTCAGCACGGTTTTTTCCCATTATTTTGTCGATAATCAAAGCGATAGCTCCGTCTCCCGTTACATTGCAGGCAGTACCGAAACTATCCATGGCGATGTAAAGCGCAATCATCAAAGCTTGTGCCGATTCGTCGAAACCGAGCATGGATTGTAGAATCCCCAGGGAAGCCATGATTGCTCCACCCGGGACTCCCGGAGCAGCTACCATAGTGATACCCAGCATAAAGATAAACCCGGCAAACAGGGGGAAGTCGAACGGCATTCCCTGCATCATCATCAATGCCAGTGCACAGGCTACAATTTTCAGTGTACTGCCCGATAGATGGATGGTGGCACATAGCGGAATCACAAATCCGGCTACTTCAGCAGATACTCCGTTCTTTTTGGTCTGTTCCAGTGTCACGGGAATGGTGGCTGCAGATGATTGTGTACCCAATGCTGTGAAGTAAGCGGGCAGCATTTTGCTAAGCAATTTGAATGGATTTCTATGCACAAACAATGCCGCAATGGAATACTGAAAAACCAACAGGAAAATATGAAGAACGAAGATGACTCCGATAATTTTAATAAACACCATTAGGATAGAATATACTTGCCCCGAATGTGTCATATTGAGGAATATGCCGAAGATATAAAGCGGTAGCAAAGGTAGAATGACGGCACTTATCATTCGTACGATAATTTCCTGAAAATCACGTGCCACATTTTTCAATGCGTCGCTGTTGAGTGACGCCAGTCCTAACCCTAGTGTGAAAGCTAAAACCAGAGCTGTCATTACGTTCATCAGTGGCGGAATGGAGACGGAGAAGTAGGGGAGGATTCCCTGCGCTTCGCTTACTTCTTCAAGTGGTGCACCCGGTTCGATGAGCGAAGGAAATACTGTGACTCCTGTGAAGTAGGAGAGAAAGCCTGAAAAAAGAGTAGCGAAGTAGGCGATCAAAGCTGTCACGAGTAGCATTTTTCCTGCGCCTTTTCCGATGTCGGCAATAGCCACAGTAACCAGTCCGACGATAATCAATGGGATAGAGAAATTAAGAAATTCACTGAAAATGCCATTGAACGTAACAAATATTCGCACTAGCGGAGCTGGGAAAACTGTGCCGATGGCAATACCCAAAATGATGGCGATAACGATGCGTGCCAACAAACCGATTTTGATCTTCTTCATCCTTGATTTTATTTGTAGACCACAAAAATAATATTTTAATCTAAAATATTGCGAACAAATGTGCATTTCAAATGTTACTAAGATAAAGAATATTCAAAATATACAAGTTATGGCAAATCAGAATAAAACAGATATCGGACTTATCGGCTTGGCTGTGATGGGCGAGAATCTTGCTTTAAACATGGAGAGTAAGGGATGGCACGTGTCGGTTTATAACCGTACTGTTCCCGGAGTAGAAGAGGGGGTGGTAGAACGCTTCCTGAATGGTCGTGCAAAAGGTAAAAACATCGAAGGATTCACAGATATAAAGGCGTTTGTAGATTCGATAGCTATTCCCCGTAAGATTATGATGATGGTTCGTGCCGGAAGTCCGGTTGACGAACTGATGGATCAGCTTTTCCCGCTGCTTTCACCGGGAGATATCCTTATTGATGGCGGTAATTCTAATTACGAAGATACGAACCGCCGTGTCCAACTGGCGGAATCAAAGGGATTTCTTTTCGTCGGTAGCGGTGTGTCCGGTGGTGAAGAGGGAGCCTTGAATGGAGCTTCTATCATGCCCGGTGGTTCGGAAAAAGCATGGCCGGAAGTGAAACCGATTCTTCAAAGTATTGCGGCAAAAGCACCGGACGGCACTCCTTGTTGTCAATGGGTGGGTCCTGCCGGCTCCGGTCATTTTGTGAAGATGATTCACAACGGTATCGAATATGGTGATATGCAGCTGATTGCCGAAGCCTATTGGGTGATGAAAAAGCTGCTTGATCTGACCAATGAGGAAATGGCTGATGTCTTTGCCCGTTGGAACGAAGGCAAACTCCGCAGTTATCTGATCGAAATCACCGCCAACATTCTGCGGCATAAAGACAAATCCGGAGGTTATCTCATTGATAAAATCCTGGATGCAGCCGGACAGAAAGGAACCGGAAAATGGTCGGTTATCAATGCGATGGAACTCGGTATGCCGTTAGGGCTAATTGCCACGGCGGTATTCGAACGAAGCCTTTCTTCACAGAAAGACTTGCGTCACTTGGCTTCCAAGCAATTCCAGTGTCAACATACACAACCTATATATAATAAGGCGGAACTCGTAAAGAATATCTTTTCTGCTCTTTATGCTTCCAAACTCGTCTCTTATGCCCAAGGATTCGCCGTGTTGCAACGTGCTTCCGACGCTTTCGGCTGGCATCTCGACCTGGCTTCCATTGCGCGTATGTGGCGTGGGGGATGCATCATCCGCAGTATATTCCTGAACGATATTGCAGCTGCCTTCGAAGCCACCGACAAGCCTAAACACTTGTTGTTGGCTCCTTATTTTAAAGAAGAAATGAAGACATTGCTTCCCGGATGGAAGAGCCTGGTGGCGGAATCCATGAAAGAAGAACTTCCCGTTCCTGCTTTCTCCTCTGCCCTCAACTATTTCTATTCGCTCACTTCTGCCGATCTGCCCGCCAACCTTGTACAGGCACAACGCGATTATTTTGGTGCGCACACTTTTGAGCGTAAGGATGAGTTGCGCGGACAGTTCTTTCACGAGAACTGGACAGGCCACGGAGGAGATACGAAATCGGGCACCTATAATGTTTGAGTAAACCTATAATTCATATTTAGAAATTAATAAAGTGGATAAATTTGCAATGATAATTTTCGGTGCGTCAGGTGATTTGACCAAGCGTAAGCTGATGCCTGCCCTTTACTCCCTCTACCGTGAAAAACGGTTGACCGGAGAGTTTTCCATATTGGGTATCGGGCGTACGGTCTATTCTGACGATAACTACCGTTCCTATATATTAGAAGAACTACAACTGTTTGTCAAGTCTGAAGAACAGGACACAGCTCTTATGGCTTCATTTGTCTCCCATCTCTACTATTTACCGATGGACCCGGCAAAAGAAGAAGGTTACCCGCAACTCCGCCAACGTCTGGTTGAATTGACTAATGAGGTAGATCCGGACAATCTGCTGTTCTATCTTGCCACTCCGCCATCACTTTACGGAGTAGTGCCCCTCTATTTGAAAGCTGCCGGACTTAACACTCCCCACTCGCGCATCATCGTTGAGAAACCTTTCGGCTATGATCTCGAGTCGGCACTTGAACTGAATAAAACGTATGCCTCTGTTTTCAATGAGCATCAAATTTACCGTATCGACCATTTTCTCGGTAAGGAAACGGCCCAGAATGTACTGGCTTTCCGTTTTGCCAACGGTATCTTCGAACCTCTCTGGAATCGTAACTATATTGACTACGTAGAAATTACAGCCGTAGAAAATCTGGGTATCGAGCAACGAGGCGGGTTCTATGAAACGGCAGGTGCGCTGCGGGATATGGTGCAGAATCATCTGATACAGCTCGTGGCCCTTACGGCTATGGAACCGCCTGCTGTTTTCAATGCAGACAATTTCCGTAATGAAGTGGTGAAGGTCTACGAATCTCTTACTCCATTGAATGATATCGATTTGAATGAACATATTGTTCGCGGACAATATACAGCCTCCGGTAGTAAAAAAGGATACCGTGAAGAAAAAGGAGTGGCTCCCGATTCGCGCACGGAAACTTATATTGCCATGAAACTGGGCATTAGTAACTGGCGCTGGAGTGGCGTTCCGTTCTACATTCGTACAGGTAAACAAATGCCGACGAAAGTAACGGAAATCGTTGTGCATTTCCGGGAAACACCTCACCAGATGTTTCATTGTGCTAGTGGCAACTGTCCACGGGCTAATAAATTGATCCTTCGTTTGCAACCGAATGAAGGAATTGTGCTCAAAATCGGAATGAAAGTCCCCGGTGCAGGTTTCGAAGTCCGCCAGGTGACGATGGATTTCAGTTATGCACAGTTGGGCGGTGTGCCTAGTGGTGACGCTTATGCCCGTCTGATAGATGATTGTATCCAGGGCGATCCGACTTTATTTACTCGAAGTGATGCAGTAGAAGCCTCATGGAAATTCTTCGATCCGGTGCTCCGCTATTGGAAAGATAACCCCGATGCGCCTCTTTACGGTTATCCCGCAGGTACGTGGGGACCTTTGGAAAGTGAAGCAATGATGCACGAACATGGGGCTGACTGGACGAATCCTTGTAAGAATTTGACAAATACAGATCAATATTGTGAATTATGAAACTATCAGTTTTTCCCTCATCAATTGAAACTTCACGAGCATTGATACTCCGCCTGGTGGAAATCATGAATGAAGAGCCGGACAGAGTGTTCAATATCGCAGTTAGTGGTGGTAATACCCCTGCTCTGATGTTCGATTTATGGGCGAATGAATATATGGAAATTACCCCTTGGGACCGTATGCGGATTTATTGGGTGGATGAACGTTGTGTGCCTCCCGATGATTCGGACAGTAATTACGGAATGATGCGCAACCTTCTTTTGGGTATCACTCCTATTCTCTATGAGAATGTATTCCGTATCCGTGGAGAGGCAAAGCCTGCGAAAGAGGCGGTTCGTTATTCGGAGTTAGTCCGGCAGCAAGTGCCGTTTAAGCGTGGTTGGCCCGAATTCGATATTATACTGTTGGGAGCCGGAGATGACGGACACACTTCTTCGATCTTTCCCGGGCAAGAAGATTTGCTGACTTCAAACTCTATTTATGTGGTCAGTGCACATCCCCGTAACGGGCAGAAGCGTATCGCAATGACGGGATACCCCATTCAGAATGCCCGCTATGTCATTTTCCTGATTACCGGAAAAAATAAAGCCGATGTAGTAGAAGAAATCTGTAATTCGGGAGACACTGGTCCCGCAGCCTATGTGGCTCATCATGCGCAAAATGTAGAACTGTTTATGGATAAAGGGGCTGCCGCATATATTGAAGATCCTAATAAAAAGATGAGTTAGAACAGAACTATTTCATTGACGAAACTAATAGAAAAAAAAGAAAAATATGAATCCTTATCAACATTCATTTGGTGGTAATATCCCACAAGACGTAGCGGGGAAACAAGGCGAAAATGTTATTTTTATTGTTTATACTTTAAAAGATTCGCCTGAAACTCTTGGCAAAGTAAAAGATGTGTGTGCTAATTTCTCGGCCCTGATTCGCAGTATGCGTAACCGTTTTCCTGATATGATGTTCAGTTGTACCATGGGATTTGGAGCCGATGCCTGGAACCGTCTTTTCCCGGAACAGGGAAAACCCAAAGAACTGAAAACTTTCGAAGAGATAAAAGGCGAGAAGCATACGGCAGTTTCTACTCCGGGCGACTTATTGTTTCATATCCGTGCAAAACAGATGGGATTATGTTTTGAGTTTGCATCTATCATCGATGAGAAACTTCAAGGCGTGGTTGAACCTGTCGACGAAACTCACGGTTTCAGATATATGGATGGCAAAGCCATTATCGGCTTTGTGGATGGAACGGAGAATCCGGCGGTTGATGAAAATCCCTATCATTTTGCAGTTGTAGGAGAGGAAGATGCTGATTTTGCAGGAGGCAGCTATGTCTTTGTGCAGAAGTATATTCACGATATGGTTGCGTGGAACTCCTTACCTGTGGAAGAACAGGAGAAAGTGATCGGGCGTCGTAAGTTTAACGATGTCGAACTGTCTGACGAGGAGAAACCTCAAAATGCGCATAATGCCGTCACTAATATTGGTGATGACCTGAAAATAGTGCGTGCCAATATGCCATTCGCCAATACGTCTAAGGGAGAATATGGTACTTACTTCATCGGCTATGCAAGTACGTTCACTACTACCCGGCAGATGTTGGAAAGTATGTTTATTGGCAATCCGGTAGGCAATACCGACCGTTTACTGGACTTTAGTACAGCAGTTACGGGAACACTTTTCTTTGCTCCTTCCTACGATTTGCTAAGTGAACTGGGCGAATAAAAAATAAAAGACTGGGGGGAGTATTACACTTTAGTAATCTCCTCCACTACATATTGGTCTTTTACTTTCTTGCAGGTACATACGAAGAATTCCGGATGTTTCAGAGCTCCTTGTAAAGTATCAGGAAGAATCATTTCTTTAGTACGACGGTCCATTGCAACCGTTGCATACAGGATACCTTCACTCTTGCATTTCTCTATTAATGCACTTTTTAGTTCTTCTACGCTATATTCCATTTGTGTGATCCTTTGTCGCTGCAAAGTTATGGAAAATATGTATATTTTGTGCAATAATATTCCTGTAATCTATGGAAAATAGTTCTTTGATTTATTCTAATCCATGACAAAGTAAGTTAGATTCTTGGTATAAATTTAGAATACACATGTTATAGAATAAAAAAAGTCCTTTAACTTGTTAATAACGAAACTATTTAGTACGTTTGAAAAATAAATCAAATTTTAATGCTATGAATAAAGAACAGGCGATGAGTTGTGCTGCAAAATGTATGTCTTCATTTAACAAGTATGCTACAAAGTGGAATATTCCCTCACATTTAACAATTGAAATGTGGAATATTATAAAGGAAGTTTATGATAGAATGGATTCTCCAATTACAACATGTAATATTGATAGAAATGGAGGGGTTGAACTTGAATATCGAGAAGCTTTTTCTAATGTATTTTATAATGTTTATGTTTGTAGCTGTAAAAATGCAAGATATAATACATCTGCTTCTTTCTCAAAACATGTAAAGTTACAAAAAGATCAATGTATAAATATTAATTATGACCCAGATGTTCTTTCGATTTCTTATCGTATAAATGACATTGATATTATAGATATGGGAGAAACGTATGGTGAATTCTATAATAACCTAATTTAAAATTCAAGTAGTAAAATTAGCTGTTTAAATTTTAAGTTTTTTGTAGTATTGTTTCATCTTCCGAATCCTTCTTTAGAAAGTCGTTTTTATTTGGTATGCAAACATTTTATTTTCATCAGAAGGTCTTAAAAGTGACTTGATTCCAGTTTTATTCAAATGATGATCAAGCCACTTTTTTTCGTTTTCTTTTGATATAATATGACTGGTAATAAAATAAATAGATTAGCCATGTTTAAATTCTATTTAATTAGTATGTATTGCCGCAGTACGGTTGCGGCAATGTAAATAACGTCAAAAGTGACGTTTTAACTTTCAATGATAAATACTCATTAAGAAAGAAAGGGCTCGATTTGAATTTAATAGTTTGTTGTATATCAATTATAAAAATAGCTCCCTAGTTCGTCCGCTGACGAGGGAGCTATTAACACAAAAACTAAACTAGACTTAACTAAACTATTCTATTCTTGGAATTTCACAATCCCTTTCTGTTCGTTGCAAAGGTAGATATAAAACGGGTTTTGGCAAACTATAATCGACAAAATTCACTTTTTTACCGATAAATTCATGAATAATTAGCTCCTTTCGTCAAGAAAAGTCTGAAAAACTTGCTTGTAACTATCGCTGATAGGAATATATGTCTTGTCAAAAACAATACGCCCGCGATCGATCACACGTATCTTATCTTTTTGTACGATGAATGAGCGGTGCACGCGTATGAAACGGCTGGAAGGTAAAAGTTCCTCCATTGCTTTCATACTCATCAGTGATAGAATAGGTTTGGAAGCATCTTCCGTATATATTTTAATATAATCTTTCAGTCCTTCGATATACATGATTTTCTTCAAGTCCACTTGCACCAGTTTGTAGTCACTTTTCACAAAAATACTGTCTATCTCTTCCGGTTTCTGTACAAGTTCGAACCATTGAAGGGCCTTGTTGGCAGCTTGCAGGAAATCGACGTAGGAGATTGGTTTCAGCAGGTAATCGAGTGCATTGACACGATAACCGTCGATGGCATACTGTCCGAAAGCGGTAGTAAACACAATGCGGGTGTGCGGATCTACCATCTTCGAAAACTCCAAACCATTAAGCTCCGGCATCTGGATGTCCAGAAACAGGAGATCGACCTCTTCGCCAGGCAATTCTTTCATTGCCTGAACCGCACTGGAATACTTTCCTACGAGTTGCAGGAACGGGGTTTTATTCACGTAACTCTCTAACAAGCTAAGAGCTAACGGCTCATCGTCAACAATTGCACAACGTAACATCATACTATTTTATATCTAAAGTTTTTATATTCAATGTTTTGAAATCTACTCTCTGATCTTGATACTTAATTTCGATTCATATACTTTTTCATCTTTTGAGATACCTTTCGACCAGGTATAAGCCCCGGGATAAAGAATCTCCAACCGGCGGCTGACTTGCTCCAGTCCCACACCCGAGCCACTTTTATCCTCCACTGTCTTTGGATGATTACTGTTGCGAATTTCGCAAATCACTTCCTTATCATTCTCCGAAAGATGAATACTGATGAAACTCGATTCAGTAGGGGAGATGCCATGCTTGAAAGCATTCTCTATCAATGAGATAAAGATAAGCGGAGCAATAAGCGTCTGACTGTCAGGCTGAATATCAAATTTAGTAATCATCTGTACATTGGCCGACAGGCGGATGCGCATCAGTTCAATGTAATTTCGGATAAAATCAACCTCTTTACAGAGAGGAACGTACGTTTGTTGGTTATCATATAACACATAACGAAGCAGTTTGCTCAACTCCTGAACTGCTTGTTGCGCTTTGTCCGAATCAAATGCAATCAGTGCATAGATATTATTCAGGGTATTCAGCAGAAAGTGAGGGTTCAGTTGGTTTCGCAGATTTTTCAGTTCCGCTTCCGCACGGTTTCGTTCCGCCTCTTTGCGGGCAGCTTCATTTTGCGTCCATCGCGCGCTCATACGGATAGCGGCACTTAGGCCGATAGTAAATACGAGGCTCAACATATCTCTAAGGAAGAATAGCCATCCCGGAGGCATACCCGGTCTTTTGGCTTTGGGTGCAAATGACGGATCGAATGTCAGGCTTTGCCAGAGATGTAACAAAATGCCGATGACACATAAAAAGATAATGTTGTAGACGATATATCTTTTGGCCTGACTCTGAAACAGATAACGGGGAACAAGAATGAAATAATTCACGTAGAACGCAATCATAAAAGAGAGTGGTACAGCAAGATGGCGTATATAGGCCATCCAGTTAATGTTCCCGTTTCCACGTTCAACGAAGAAGAACGGGAAACCGAACATAATCCCCCAGCTGATAATGTGTATCAGTATCTCCAGGGGACGACGTGCGGATGTAAAGGTTTGTTTCATAAAGACAAAGATAATTTTTTTAATTGACAACCGACGGTTGTCAATCAATTATTCGTATCTGATGGCTTCTATCGGGTCTAAATCAGCTGCTTTCTTAGCCGGATACCATCCGAAGAAGACGCCCGTAACGGTACATACTGCGAAGGAAAGGAATACACTCCACGGCTGGATATAGATAGGCCAATGCGCTACGCTCTTGACAATCCAGCTAGCCCCGCAACCGATAATCACTCCGATGATACCTCCCGTGATACTAATCATGATGGCCTCGATAAGGAATTGGCTTAGAATATCGACTCCACGTGCACCGACAGACATACGCAGACCGATTTCACGGGTACGTTCCGTAACGGATACATACATGATATTCATAATTCCGATACCACCTACTACCAATGAAATACCTGCGATACAAGCCAGCAGGGTTGTCATCAAATCGGTGGTTGAGTTGAGCATTGTACTCAATTCCTGTTGGGTACGGATGGTGAAATCATCGTCATCCGAAGCTTTCAGCTTATGGTTGCGACGGAGGATCGTACTGATTTCGTCAGTAGCATAATCCGTCATATCTTCGGTAAGGGCAGAGGCAAACACTCCCTGCAAATACGTAACGGCAAGCAGACGTTTCATCACTGTGGTGTATGGTGCAAGCACTACTGCATCCTGGTCTTGTCCCATGGAGTTGTAGCCTTTGGCTTTAAGCACACCTACCACACGAAGCGGTATTTTACTGAAACGAATAATCTTACCTACCGGATCACTTCCGTCCGGAAAAAGATTGTCTACTATAGTCTTTCCAATCACACATACTTTCGCCGAACTCTGTATGTCGGCCTCTGTGAACATCTCTCCGTTTTCAACAGTCAGCTGGCGGATGTCGAGGTATTCTGTTCCGACACCGTTCACGGAAGCTGGGTAGTTGTTGTTTCCGGCAATGAGTTGCCCCGATGATGAAACATTGGGACTGATGGCGGACAGGAAACTTGTCTCATCACGCAAGGCTTCGTAGTCGGCAAGCTTCAACGTTTGCATAGCAGACGGGTCCTGCCGGACACCTCCGCGCATATCAGCTCCTGGATGAATCATAATCATGTTCGATCCCATTTCGGAAATCTGCTGCTGGATGCTTTTCTTCGAACCTTGTCCGATAGCCAGCATCGTGATGACGGAAGCAACACCGATAATGATACCGAGCATGGTTAGAAAAGCACGCAGCTTATTGTTCGCCAATGCCCGGAGAGCTATCTTAAATAAATTAGTTCCATTCATAATGAATAATTTGCTAATTTGTCCATATACTAATGGGGCAATTTCCTGAAGGTATACTCTCCCAACTTGTTTATTGTACAGCCAATCGGCACATTAGTATATCGGCACATTGAATAATTATTAATCCTCGTCGTTTTTCGGCAATGCGGCCAGCGCTTCGGCAGCAGACAGAATTTTCGGATTGGTTGTATCTTCTATAACCTGACCGTCACGCAGACGGATATTCCGGCTGCTATATTGCGAAAGTTCGGGATTATGTGTTACAAAGATAATCGTACGTCCCTCTGCATGAAGCTTTTGAAACAGTACAAGTATCTCGAAAGAGGTACGGCTATCGAGGTTTCCGGTCGCTTCGTCGGCAAGAATCACTGCCGGATTGTTGACCAATGCGCGTGCGATGGCAACGCGCTGCATCTGTCCACCGGACATCTGGTTGGATTTATGTTCCAGACGGTCCCCCAATCCTACAGCCTGTAGGGATTCGATGGCGCGGCGACGGCGTTCGGAAGCGCTCACGGCAGAGTTGTACATAAGCGGTAGTTCCACATTTTCTACAGCCGTCGTTTTAGGTAACAAGTTGTAGCTTTGGAACACGAAGCCAATCTTCCGGTTTCTTAGTACTGCACGTTGAGGCTTGCTCATTGTACGTACGGGAATATCGTCGAGCAGATATTCTCCACTGGTCGGGGTGTCCAGGCAGCCTAATATATTAAGCAGCGTGGATTTTCCCGAACCGGAAGTCCCCATGATGGTAACAAACTCTCCTTCATTGATATTGAACGAAACGCCCCGCAATGCGTGGACGGTTTCGTCGCCTACCTGAAAGTTACGTTTGATATTTTGTATTTCAATTACTTTTTTCATCGTAAATAATGTGTTAATGTGCCAATAACGGATTGGCACATTGAATAATTATTTTTTCTTCTTACTTCCCGGAGGGCCAGGCATGAACGGACTTCTTTCTCCGCCACTTTCCTGATTTCCTTCAGCAGCCACATTTTCACCGGGCATTGCTCCTATGGTAGCTTCGGTCACTACTTTTGTTCCTTCGGAAATGCCACTGATAATTTCTGTAGATATACCGTTGCTGATTCCTACTTCTACCGGATGAGCGGTGAATGTGGTTCCTTCACGAGTCCAGAGTTTATGTTCGCCTTCGCAATCTTTTACGATGTCATTATTACCGATTAACGGTTTTTCAGGTGTGAATCGCAGTGCTTTGTTCGGGACAGACAACACATCCTTTTTATCAAGAATATAGATCGTGACATTAGCTGTCAAACGAGGTTTCAGTTTCAAATCAGGGTTGGGAGCAGAGATTACAACTTCATAAGTAACTACTGTAGTGGTGGTGCTTGTACTGCTCGTACTGCTTGCATCTCCCAGACGAATTTGTGTAACTACGCCTTCGAATACATCATTCGGATAAGCATCTACCGTGAAGCTGGCACGCTGGCCTTCTACTACACCGCCTATATCAGCTTCATCCACATCGGCTACTACCTGCATCTGTGTCAGGTCGGCAGCAATGGTGAACAGTGTCGGAGTTTCGAATCCGGAAGCAACGGTTTGTCCTGCTTCCACATCACGGCTGATGACTACTCCGTCAATCGGTGAGGTGATAGTAGCATAAGCCAGGTTACGTTCTGCTTTTGCGAGCGATGCCTTACTGCTATCATAGCTACTTTTCGCTTTCTGATAGTTGTAGAGGGCCTGTTCGAAATCCGTATCACTAATCAGTGACTTTTCGTGTAAGCCTTTGCTACGTTCATAATTCTTCTTCTGATATTCATATTCGGCTTTTGCACCATCGTACGTTGCCTGTTGTGATGCCAGTTCGCTTTGCAATGTGGCACGGTCCATTTCGGCAATCAACTGTCCTTTGGTTACTACCGAGTTGTAATCTACGTAAATCTTGTCGATGATACCGGAAACCTGCGTACCGACTTCTACTTCCGTCACCGGTTCGATGGTTCCGGTAGCAGTTACCGAATTTGAAATATCGCCTTTGCTCACGTTGGCAGTGGCGTAGGTGACTTTGTGCTTGGCCGGTGAACCTGCAAAGAACCAGATTCCTGCACCTGCTACCACAACGACTGCCACAGCGATTAAGATAATCTTTTTCGTTTTCATTCGTTTATTATGCTTTTATTTAGATTGCTAATTGATCTCCCTGATAGAACTTCAGCAACTGCGTATTCAGTATGGCCATATATTTGGCTTGAAGCTGTTCCTGCTGTGCTTGCAGCAAGTTGTTCTTTTCAGTAAGAAGTTCTATGGTATTCTTCATTCCCAGATTAAACTGTTCGCTAATCAACTCATAGCTGATTTGTGTACTCTTCAACTTCTCGTTTGCTGCTGCATAACGTTGCTGTGCACTGTTAGCATCCAGCCAGAGTCCTTCGATGGTCTTGTACAGAGTTTTTTGTTCGTCAAGCAAGGATAACATGCTCGTCTCGTATTGCAATTTTGCTTTCTGTACGGCACTTTTAGTTTGACGGTTATTGAAGATCGGCACACTGACAGACAATCCGATCGAATTGTTCCATCCGTTTTTCACTTGCTCTCCGAAAGTGAAGTCGCTGCCGCTGGTGTGGTTGGTTCCGATGCCTGCGCTAAGGCTGATTGTGGGCAAATAACTTGATTTGGCAATACCGATACCCAGTTCGGAAGCCTCTACATTAAGTTTGCTAGCTTCAATCTCCGGGCGAAGACTCAATGCACTAATGTACACATCTTTTTTGGTAGGCAACGGAGCCAGTACATTTTCGTCGGACAGGGCAGGGAGGTAGATGTTCATTTCATTCTCCCCATCCAGTTCGAGCAATTGTTTCAGTTGTAATTTGTAATCTTCAAGAGTGGCTTGCGCTGTGACAAGTTGGTATCGGTCTGTGCTCACCTGTGCTTCCAGTTGGGCGAAGTCGCTTTTAGCAATACTTCCGGCGTTCAGAAGTTCCTGTCCGCGGTCACGCTGCGCAATAGAAACTTGCAGGGTACTTTCGTTTACTTTGACAGACTCGGCCGCATAAAGAATCTGGATATACACTTGGGCGATAGATTCCTGAATGTTATTTTCGGAAGTCGCTACGTCCAGTTCGGCTACCTGATTGTTCAACTTTTCCTGCTGGATGGTTTTCAGTCTTTTATTACCATTATATAGAGTCCACGACGCATTCAGTCCATAATTACCATTGTAGCTCGTTTTACTATTGCTACTGATAATTTCGCTGCCGCTTACCCGACTACTCGTCTCCTGATACGGACGATTCACCACCTGCTGGCTGGTAGAGAACGAAAGACTGGGAAACAAGGCAGCCTTAGCTGTCTTTACATCAATCTGCGTGCTGGCCGCAGTGATCCGGTTCTTGCGAATCGTGATGTTCTGCTCTTTTGCGTAGTCGATGCATGACTGCAAATCCCATTGAGCCGGAATTTTCGTTTCTTTCAGCGTATCGACTTGCAGCGGAGAAACTTGGGCAGATATGCCGGACAGCATACCTGCTCCAAGAAATGTCATCACTGTCAATCTTCTTACATTTATCATATTCATACTTCTATTGATTTACTGTTAGCGAAGGTACGTACATATTATATATGCCGCAAAAACGATAGACGGATGACGTAATTTCGCCGTTAAATGTTTTTTTTCTGTCGATAGGCAGGTTTTTGAAGAAAAACACAACAAATCACACAACTTTTTTGACTAGTTGTTTGTTTTAATTATAAAAAATGTATATTTGTACTCATTACAAATTATAACGTCAACATATGAAGAATACACTGCTTACGATCTGGAACTTCTATTTGGAGGGCTTCCGTAGTATGACCTTGGGGCGTACCCTGTGGGTTATCATTCTGCTGAAATTATTCGTTATGTTCTTCATCCTTAAAATGTTCTTTTTCCCTGATTTCCTCCGTGACCATCCTACGGATGACGACAAGGGAACATACGTGGGAAACGAACTGATAGAACGTGCCATCCCCGGTAAATCTACTGATTTTTAACTCTTAAACTACATAGGATTATGATTGAAAGTATTGACACCTCGCTGATCGATTGGTCGAGAGCCCAATTTGCGATGACAGCCATGTACCACTGGATTTTTGTTCCTCTCACACTCGGACTGGCAGTGGTGATGGGAATCATGGAGACGCTGTATTATAAAACAGGCAATGAATTTTGGAAAAAGACTGCCCAGTTTTGGATGAAACTCTTCGGTATAAACTTTGCCATTGGTGTGGCAACCGGTTTGATTCTGGAGTTTGAGTTCGGTACGAACTGGAGCAATTATTCATGGTTTGTAGGAGATATCTTCGGTGCTCCGTTGGCCATTGAAGGTATTTTGGCATTCTTTATGGAAGCCACATTTATCGCCGTCATGTTCTTTGGATGGGGCAAAGTAAGTAAACGTTTCCACTTGGCTTCTACCTGGCTCACAGGCTTGGGAGCTACGATTTCCGCCTGGTGGATTCTCGTTGCCAACGCATGGATGCAGCATCCGGTAGGCATGGAATTCAATCCTGATACAGTTCGTAATGAGATGGTAGATTTCTGGGCAGTGGCTACGTCACCTGTAGCGGTCAATAAATTCTTCCATACGGTATTGTCCGGCTGGGTGCTGGGTGCTATTTTTGTAGTCGGCATCAGTTGTTGGTATCTGCTGAAGAAACGTAATCGTGAGTTTGCGCTTGCCAGCATCAAAATTGGGGCGATTTTTGGATTAGTAGCATCGTTGCTTTCTGTTTGGACGGGTGATGGTTCCGGTTATCAGATTGCCCAGACGCAACCGATGAAACTGGCTGCCGTGGAAGGTCTGTATGAAGGCGGCACTAATGTAGGTCTGGTTGGAATAGGAGTGTTGAACCCGGAAAAGAAGACTTACAACGATGGGAAAGATCCTTTCCTCTTCCGTTTTGAAATCCCCAGCATGCTTTCTTTCCTTGCAGAACGTAATGTAGACGGCTACGTTCCTGGTATTACAAATATCATCGAGGGTGGTTATCAACAGAAAGACGGATCGACAGCTCTTTCTGCTGCCGAGAAGATAGAACGTGGAAAAACGGCTATCGGTGCATTGGCTGCCTATCGTGCAGCAAAGAGTGCAGGACATGAGGAAGATGCTCAAATTGCATATAAAGTATTACAGGAAAATATTCCATATTTCGGTTACGGATATATCAAAGATGTGAACCAACTGGTTCCGAATGTTCCTCTGAACTTTTATGCATTCCGTGTAATGGTAATCTTGGGCGGATACTTCATCCTGTTCTTTATTGTCGTTCTCTTCTTTATCTATAAGAAAGATTTAAGCCAGATGCGTTGGATGCACTGGATTGCTCTGCTGACAATTCCTTTGGGATACATCGCCGGACAAGCCGGATGGGTGGTTGCCGAATGTGGGCGTCAACCGTGGGCTATCCGTGATATGCTGCCGACAATGGCTGCCATCTCCAAACTGGATGTAAGCTCTGTACAAACGACTTTCTTTATCTTCCTGCTCCTGTTTACAGTGATGCTGATTGCAGGTGTCGGAATTATGGTAAAGGCTATTAAAAAAGGACCGGAGAATTGATAATAACCTATTACTCATTACTTAATATTTTAGCTATATGTATATATTTTTGCAACAATATTGGTGGCTTGTCGTTTCCTTGTTAGGAGCCATACTCGTGTTCTTATTGTTTGTACAAGGAGGTAATTCTTTGTTGTTCTGCTTGGGTAAAACCGAGGAACATCGTAAGATGATGGTGAATTCTACCGGACGTAAGTGGGAGTTTACGTTTACTACATTGGTTACATTTGGAGGAGCTTTCTTCGCTTCTTTCCCCTTGTTTTACAGTACCAGTTTCGGCGGTGCATATTGGCTTTGGATGATTATACTTTTCAGTTTTGTATTGCAGGCTGTCAGTTATGAGTTTCAGAGTAAAGCCGGAAATCTGTTAGGTAAAAAGACATACCGGACTTTTTTGGTGATTAATGGAGTGGTAGGTCCTGTGTTACTTGGTGGGGCAGTGGCTACTTTCTTTACCGGTTCTGATTTCTATATTAATAAGGCCAATATGACAGATACCATTATGCCGGTAATCAGTCATTGGGGAAATGGCTGGCACGGATTGGATGCACTGACCAACATTTGGAATGTTATTCTTGGATTGGCTGTCTTCTTCCTTGCCCGTGTGTTGGGATCTCTCTATTTCATTAATAATATTGATGATAAAGAGCTGACCGATAAATGTCGTCGTGCAGTACGAAATAATACAGTTTTGTTCCTTGTATTCTTTTTGGCATTTGTCATTCGTACATTGGTATCTGATGGCTTTGCCGTTAATCCGGATACACAGGAAATTTATATGCAGCCATATAAGTATCTCACTAACTTTATCGAAATGCCGGTAGTGTTGGCTTTATTCCTGATTGGTGTGGTACTGGTTCTTTTCGGCATTGGAAAGACATTGCTTAAAAAGACGTTTGATAAAGGAATCTGGTTTACGGGAATCGGTACGGTACTGACTGTTTTATCTTTATTGCTGGTAGCAGGGTACAACAATACCGCTTATTATCCGTCATATACAGACCTGCAAAGCTCATTAACTTTAGCCAATAGCTGTTCCAGCGAATTTACACTAAAGACAATGGCCTATGTCTCTATTCTTGTTCCATTCGTAATTGCATATATTTTCTATGCTTGGCGTAGTATCGATCGTCACAAAATTACCGAGAAAGAAATGGATGAAGGAGGACACTCATATTAATACTTTGTCCACATAGAATTTCGAATTGAGATTCTTGTAGGAACAAATAAACTCCCCTTATTTAATTCTCTATGTCATGGTAGAGAAGTTAAATGAGGGGAGTTTTTATATATAAGCCTTTTCTATCCTTTCGGATATATCGCTTTTTATTTATTGACTATATTCTCCGGTTTTCCGGCAATGTAAGCCTGAAGGTTACTGATTGCAATATTCATCAGACGTTCACGAGCCTCGATGGTTGCCCAGGCAATGTGCGGAGTGATGTAGCAGTTCTTCGCAGTTAGTAATGGATTGTCGGCACAAGGCGGTTCAGTAGAAAGCACGTCTACTCCGGCTGCATAAATCTTGCCATTGTTCAAAGCGTCTGCAAGGTCTTGTTCGTTGATAAGCGGGCCGCGACCGGTGTTGATTAAAATAGCTGTCGGCTTCATCATACCCAAACGGCGTGCATTTACCATTTCGCGTGTCTCCGGAGTAAGCGGGCAGTGCAAACTGATAATATCACATTCGCTGAACAACTGATCTAAATCCATCTTCTTGATTTCCGGTGGTAACTGGAAGTGCGATTTAGAAGTCAATGCATACACTTGCATACCGAAACCGATCGCAACACGCGCTGTGGTATATCCGGTATTTCCCAGTCCTACCAGACCGATTTTCTTTTCCCGCAGTTCCATCAACGGAGTGTCCCAAAAACAGAAATCCTTGTTGTTGGTCCAACGACCTTTATGCACTTCTTCAGAGTGGTGTTGCACTTGTTGAGTGATGTTCAGGATATGCGCAAATACCATTTGAGCAACGGAAGCGGTGCTGTATGAAGGAATATTAGTAACGACGATTCCCCGTTCTTTTGCAGCAGCTGTGTCTACCACATTGTATCCGGTAGCCAACACACCGATATATTTCAGTTCGGGCAGTGCAGCCATGTGGTCTGCATTGATGATTACCTTGTTAGTCAGAATTGCTTCTGCACCGGCTGCACGTTCTAATACCTCTTCCGGAGCTGTACGGTCATAAATTGTACATTCTCCAAGCACCTTCATACCCTCCCAGGATAAATCTCCGGGATTGGCGGCATAGCCGTCTAAAACTACAATCTTCATTTCAATTTCAATATTATTAATATGTTATAATGTTTCCTACTGCTTTATTTTGCTTTTAGCTTTTCTTACAGAAGGGAGTGACTTATTTTACGAACACTTATTTCTTAAATTTGTCTCCCCACAACTGTATCATTCGCTCGGCATGTTTCTGTTCTGCCGGATTGTTTTGCGGTTGCCATATCCGTTTGTCTTTCAGCTCGTCCGGAAGAAATTGCTGTTTGACAAAGTTACCTTCATAGCTGTGCGCATATTTATATTCCTGTCCGTATCCCAACTGTTTCATCAGTTTGGTCGGAGCATTGCGCAGATGCAGGGGCACAGGCAGATTACCGGTTGACCGGACTAGCTCTAATGCATCGTTAATTGCACTGTATGCCGAGTTGCTTTTAGGGCTGGTAGCCAGATAAATCGTTGTTTCAGCCAAAGGAATCCGTCCTTCGGGCCAACCGATTTTCATCAATGTATCAAAGCACGCATTAGCGAGAAGCAATGCATTCGGGTTTGCCAAACCAATGTCCTCGGAAGCAGAGATCACAAGCCGGCGGGCAATGAAAGCAGGATCTTCGCCTCCTTCTACCATACGGGCAAGCCAGTAGATCGCTCCGTCAGGATCGCTGCCGCGGATAGACTTGATGAAAGCCGAGATAATGTCATAATGCATCTCTCCATCCTTATCATAAGCCAGTGGATTCTGTTGCAAGCGTTCGGTCACCATTTCATCGGTGATGACAACTGTTTCCTCCGTCTCCGATTGCACAACAAGTTCCAATATATTAAGCAGCTTGCGGGCATCTCCACCGGAGAAGCGCAACATAGCTGTTGTTTCTTTCAATTCAATTTTTCGTTCCTTCAGTATGGCATCTGTGGTGATGGCACGTTGCAGAAGTTCCAGCAAATCTTCTTTTTCCAAAGATTTGAGTACATAAAGCTGGCAACGGGATAGGAGAGGGCGGATGACCTCAAACGACGGATTCTCCGTTGTTGCGCCAATCAGCGTGACTGTTCCGTTCTCTACCGCTCCCAACAGAGAGTCCTGCTGCGACTTGCTGAACCGATGGATTTCATCGATAAACAAAATCGGGCTGGACTGCGAAAAGAAACGGTTGCTCTTGGCACGGTCTATCACTTCGCGTACATCCTTCACACCGGAAGTCACAGCACTCAAAGTATAGAAAGGCGTTTCCAGTTTGTTGGCAATGATCTGTGCAATAGTTGTTTTACCTACTCCGGGAGGTCCCCAGAGAATAAAAGAAGAGATGCGTCCTGCGTCAATCATTTTCCGCAAGATGGCTCCCGGTCCAACTAAATGTTTCTGACCGATATATTCATCCAAAGTTTTTGGCCGTAACCGTTCTGCTAAAGGTTGCATAATTTTCTAGAATACCATTAATACCATGAAACGAATACCGTTTTTGTTGATACCCGGATTATCACGATAAGTGAAACGATGTACATATTCAACGTGCAGCAACTTGAAAATGTTGTAGATACCTACACTTCCTTCAATATAAGGCACTTTCGGGTCCATCACGAAACTGGTGAACTTACCGTCGCGTGTCGGGAAACGGAACAAATCGGGATTGTTGCTCTTAAACGGATTATTCTTATCCGTCAATGTTCCCCACAAAGCACGTACGCGGAACATTTCTCTCCATTTCAAGTTCTTGATAAGAGGAATACGGTTGAATAGTTTTCCATTCATATCATAAGATAATGACATGGAAGCGTAACGGTCGTTCAGGAATTCCATATTATTAATCAAGTTGAACGTTTCGCGCTGGGTGATGTAGGACAAGTTAGCTTCCGGCAAGATCAACAACGGGAAAGGAACCGTGTTCCATTCAGCACCTGCTTTTAAGCTACAATCAATCTTTCCCCAGGAAGCGGGAAGCCAGAAACGTTTCCATACACTTGCTTCCGTACGGTTAAAACTATAATCTCCACCTAGTACTCCTTTGAAACCCATGGCATGAGTCAGGGTAAAGATAGGAGCATCCAGCGATACAGGTACGCGGCGTTGTTTGGAGTTGACAAATGATTCGCCCGGAGCATAACGCAGCGTCAGGCTCGCTTCCGAAGTCGTGACATCATGCACACGGGTTTGCGCGGCATCATTGCGCAGATATTCCAGTTTGCCGGTAGGCTCGTCGTTACGATGGCGCAGCATGGCTTTCACTCCGAATCCTGTCAGCGTTTCAAGTTCATAATTAATGGTGGCATCGCGCATATACGACATCTGGTCTACTGTCGTTGTTTTTACTGACAGGAAGATATTGTCTTTATCAGTGAACAGGAACTTATCCATCGGAGACATAACATCATAACTGTACGTAGCCGAAAGATAATGTTTCGGGAATTCCCAGACAACATAATCGCGTTTATTGAACGAATAAGTTACCGTACCGCTATATTTCCAGCGTTTGTCTTTCAGACCGTAAGCTCCGTATCCGTTCAAGAACCAGTGTTTGTGGAAATGAGCTGTTGTCATGCCGCTTAACCGGAAACGGGTACCATCAATGTAGTTGCTCGAAATCATGGTGTTGATAGGACCGATATCCACTTTGCTCGGATGACCTTTGCTTCCTGTTTCCACAAAGTTTTCAATCAGCGCTTTCGCTCCGAAGATGATGTATTTGAATCCCGGTATCTGTTCGAGGCGGTTGACGAATACATCCATCGAACTTTCTTTCTTCGTCAGCGGTACTTGACGAACACTTGCCCAATACTCATCGCTTTTCGAAAGCATATCCGCTTCTTTTATCACGCTGCCTTTCAATCGGAACAGTCGTTGTTCGATAGGATCGAATTTATAATTACTATATTTCGTAGTTCGTTCCACCTGCAATCCGCCTGCTGTTTTGTTGGAATTCCAGGACAGGTCTACGGTCATGTCATCATCCGCCAATACCCAGTTTCCGTTAGGGAGTTGCTCGTATTGTTGCACGATGTCCATACGGTTGACGAAGTTTACTCCGGTCTTTTTAGGCAGGTTCATCGTACATTTCTGAACGGCATAAGTAGAATCGTTCAATACATACAGATGTCCGGTGAATCCGAAGTCCTGCGAGTTTTGCGGAACAAAAGTGAGGTGAACACATTCGCGCTTGTTTACCATCAATGTGTCCATCAGATAATATTTATAAAATGAGATGGCATTGTTACCGATCGGACTGACGAAACGCTGCTGGAGCAATCGGATATCGTCGTCGTAGATATTGATGTCGGCAAATACGTCTTTCAATACAGTGCCGAGCATATCTCCCGTAGAGAAAAATTCTTCTATACCATTGGAATTCTTTCCTTTGATAATCGTTTTCTTGTTTTCGGGATTTTTGCGGTAGATGGTTTGCGAGGACGTTTCCTGTACGGAAATAGGGAGAATCAACTTATTGGTTGTTTCCGACACTTCCACCTGATCTCTTAAGAATGAATATTTCTTGTAGATACCTTTTTCGAGCTTTTCCGGTGTGAGGTCGTTGATGGACATTTTCATCTTCTCGTACTTGTCGTACTGATAGTACTCGTTCACTTCGAGTACTTGCGCTTTTTTGTGTTCGATTACCTTCTTCATGAATTCCACTGCCGGATTGTTCTTGCGGGAATATTTCTCCTTTTGAGGTTTCACGACAACCTCGTTCAGGAGCACATTATCCGGAGCTAACTTAACGTTCACTGTCTGATTGTTGGAACCGACTCGAACCGTTTTACTGATATAACCTACAGCGGAGAACACCAGTGTCCCTCCGTTTCTGCGGGCTTCAAGACTGTATTCTCCGTCAATATTGGTGATAGTACCCATATCTCTCTTTTCTTGGTAGTAAACAGAGATATACATCAATGGCTCGTGGGTAACCGAATCAGTGACTACCCCTTTAATTTGCTGCGCAAAAGCATTGGAAGCTACCAATACGAGTAAGAACAGTATAAGTATTTTGTTATATCGTTGTATCATAACGTTTGTAGTAGGGCTGCAAAGTTAACAAATAACTCTAAGGATAACAGAATATATAACTTTTTTTACCCATCGTTTTTGGTTGTTTACAAGCATATATCGCCCGGTAATCCAAGGAATATTCCTTTGTTAATCCTTTTGATAAGGCTGTTTCAGTACTTTGTTCTCCCGGTCCCGATATTTGAAACCTTTGCTCTCGTTGTAGGGCACTTTTTGTTTCGACACTTGACACTTTTTGTTTCCCGGCATGAAACTGTTGGTTTCTCGGTGTGAAACACTTTGTTTCCCGGTGTAAAAGAGTGTAGTTCGTTTTAATCTTTTATAAATCAGCGATTAAAAGTGTTTTTATAAAGATGCAGGTAACGATATAGTAGTGGAAGTTCAGCTACACATTGCATTGCTCTGCATAATTTCAAATATCTCTGTAACACAAAGGTAAGCAATGTTTTTGATGCTTCCAAGTTAATCATAGCATATTTATAGAAGGGTTGACAATTAATTGTCAGCCCTTTTTTTATCCGATATCCTCTGTCATTCTATCAGTCTCTTTTTTAAGAAGGAGAATTGCGTGTATTCCCCTTTCTATCCTGATGAAGAAAAAATATTCTGAAAATTCACATTGATACCAAGTGAGTTACAAGGAAAATGTGGGGCTGGCGGTTACCGTCAGCCCTATTTTTTCATGCCTAATTTTGAAAACTTTGCAACCGAAGAAAGAAAAATAACCCATTAGAACAAAGGAATATTGTATGGAAGAGAACAGAAATGATATTGAGATACTCAAAGCAATGATAAAGGACAACTTTGAGGAACAACGAAAACTGATTGCCAAGCTGGAAACGGCTCTGGAAGCAGTAACCAGTTTCAACGGTAAGCAAATGCTGGACAGCCGGGATATGCGCCTGATGCTGAAAGTATGCGACCGGACACTGATCCGCTGGCGTAATTCCGGGAAACTCCCATTTTTCAAACTCAGCGGCAAGATTTACTTCTGGGCTTCTGACGTATATAAATTCCTGAGAGAAGAATGTCTAAA